>MDSV01168984.1_pt1 | contig 33573 bp, 32 predicted proteins | sample 810851 | NCBI WGS metagenome assembly MDSV01 (sample SAMN05326640, study PRJNA326480) | marine metagenome | isolation source: seawater | place: Atlantic Ocean: North East | collected 2012 | reverse complement strand
TGAGGCCTCACATCTTCGTGTGGTCTTTGAACAATTGAATTCCACGCCAAACGTTGACAAGGTGTCCTTCATTAGTGCACCAATGAAAATCGAAGATTGCTGTTGAATGAGTTTCAACCTCACACATCGTCCCAATCAAGGTCGGCACCAGTCAATGGTTTAGATTCGTTTTCTTCTCCGCTGTCTTCTGCTTCAACTTCGGTAGCCCCGTCGACAACGCCCCCTTCAAGTGCGATGTTTGAATCTTGATCGAGGGCTACAACTGGTTTGGAAGGGCCAAATGCATCCCAGGACTCGATCAAGTCAAGATCGGCCAGCCGAGCCTTGCGCCTTGCTGCATACATGGCTCCGCCCAAGAGCAGCCCGAACAAGGCAACCAACGAAGAGACCAAAATGAGGGGCCTGCTGTCGCCAGCTGCATCCTCAACGGTGAGGGTCACGCTGATCGTTTCCACATTGGCGTTCTCACCAACACCGTCCGTTGCAATGATTTTGAGGCTTGGTCGTCCAGAAGTTTCGGGAAGCAGTTCAAGTGTTCCCGTCCAAAGACCGTCTCCGTTTGAATCGGTCAGATTGATTTCCCATTGCTGTTGATTGTACTTTACCGTCGCTCGAACATCATCAGTTGTACCATCTGCGTCGACCATGGCGACAGAGATGCTCAACGTATTGACTTCTCCAGCAACCAACGCGTCAGGGGTGTACACTAGATTTGACAATCGAGGGAGGCTTGATTGCACGGTGATGTTGGCAAAGACCTCGTCCTCACCGCCTCTGCTGTCAAGGATGTAGAGGGAGATTTTGTGTTCACCGGGGCGGAGGCTCACTTCTTCTGTACTGCGAGTCGAGAGAACGACATAGGTACCATTTGGTGACCAATGCCTCCATTCTCGAGCGACCATGTCATCGTCCGCATCAGAAGATTCTTCGCTGAGTAAAACAAGCCCTCCAGCTTCAATTGAATCACGATTCTCTGGTGAAAGCATGGTTGCAACTGGATCGGACTGACCGATGGTCAAGGTGAGGAATGAGGTGGAAGTGAGCCCAGTATCGTCTTCTAGAGTGATTTCCAATGCATGAACACCTGATGGGAGTGTGCTGATGTGTGTCACTGATGGATCGACGGCGTCGAGGAGAGGTTCGCTCAACAAATCACTTCGTACAGTGAGTGTGAAGTTATCGCCGTCGTAATCAACGGACGGAACAGCATTCCAGAAGATTGGGTCAGAGGAGCGGAAAATCTCCTCGTTCACCGGGGAGGCCAAATCGAGGACCGGGGCAGAGGTTGTCACTTCAATGGTTCGAGCAACACTGACTGGTTCGTGAATTCCATCATCTAGGCTCAACGTGATGGTGTGGGTGCCTGCCGAAAGCCTTCCCTCAAAAATCAGGTAATCCTCACCTTCCGGTGTCAGCCTGCCATCCAGATCGCTTGACCACACAACAACGAGGTATTCAGAGCCGGCAAAGGGTTGAGCTTCTGCACAATGCCACGAGCCGTTGGTTGGGAATGTGAAGCACGCAGCATCATAGTCTCCAGAGCCGTTTGCAGAGAACCATATGGGTTCAGAAGAGGTGTATGTTTGTGTGTCGAGAGGTGTTTCAATGCTGGCTTTGGGCAACGAATTGGTCACGGTCAAAAGCATGGATGTGGTCTGAGTTGAGTTGATGTGTTCGGGCCGATCATCGACCACTCGCATCTCAATGGAGTGAACGCCTCGCGAGAGGTATCCTTCCCAGTATGTAGCGTTCGCCTCGTTCGACCAAGCGAGTTGTCCATCCAAACTCGACCACCATTCAACTTCGAGGGTGTCCCCCTCGGGATCGATGGTTGCCGTTCCGTCGAACACAACCAGGCTTTCACTGCTGTTTTCTGCTCGTTGGATTTCAAATACGGGTTCTGGAACCTCATTGTACAGTTCAACAGGAATTCGGTACTCAGCGGGGGGGTTGATGTTGTCAAAGGCGTAAATCACGACCTCAAACGTTGATGGAACGCTTTCCTCCATGGTGAGGTTCATCCACAACTCGTTGGGGCACGTGGTGGCTTCTACTTCAGCGAAAATGTAGGAACGCTCCAACCAACACTCCAGTGGATCGTTCTCAAGATCATAGGTGCCTGAAATGTTGAACATGACATGTTGTGTCCGTGGAATGATTAATTCAGACCAAGGCGAGAGGGCTGGTTCAACATCGAGCACAATGATTGGTGCTTGATTACTCAGCTCTATGACTCTCTGCTCAGCAACGCAATGCGCAGCATCATCGCAAACGCTCATTGTGATGACATGGATGCCATCGGAGAGTTCACAGGACCAATTGTCGTTGACGTTAGCCGTGAACGGTACGCCGTCAGCCGGGCTATTTGGGCCATCCCAACTTACGAGGCAGGAATCTTCGATGTTGCCATCGAGGTCACTGGTCCATGCCCACACAAGAGGATCGTTGTCCAAATCCCAAGAGTGAGAGGCGTTGAACAGAACGGCGCCTTGGGAAGGGTAGACCATGCTGTCCAACGGTGAGTCCCAAATGACGAATGGAGGTTGATTCTCCAGCGGGAGGACGCAATTGATGAATCGGTCTTGATCGAGGACTACGCTGGTGGTGTTCGAAACGCTGTCGTAGCCACAGTCAATCTCGACCGTGTTGTGGCTCGATGCCCCGGTGTTGGTCCAGCGTTGGCCCACGAAATTTGGCAATTCAACGTAACCAAGATCGTTGGTCGTTTCCTGCAAGGAGGGTTCAAATGCTGTAAAGTTGGCGTTGACGTTGGCGTTTGGTATACCGTTGTTGACTGTGTTCACGACCCAAACTGTGATGTCCCAGGCAACATCAATATGGGCTCCTGAAGAGACTGTTGCGAGGCTCAAGTCCACCCCTGAGGGCTGATGCAAGTGGAGAGTGGAAGTGCTGTCAAGCTGCAGAGCATGGGTTCCAGTGGCGTCGGTGAGCGAAGACCAATTGACTTGGCTGTTTTGCAAAAGAATGGTTCCAGTGCACTGGGCGGAGAGGGTGTTACCGTACCCCGAAAGAGCAACATGGTCAATAAGGGTCAAACAGGTATTGGCACCAGACAACTCAGTTCTGCTGAGGCTGGAGGGATAGTTTCCATTGTTATCGGCGTTCCATTCTATGCCACTGTGGTTTCCAGACATGGTGAGTGAATCCAAATTTGCTGCCGCCCCAACCAGGGAGACTGCTGGAACGGTTGGGCCCTCAGCGGCAATGGTCGCTCCAATTACATTAGCCCGTCCACCTTGTTGACCGAGCGTTAAGCCTTGGTTGTCAATCAACAAGGCTGGTTGTGACGGGTCGTTGTCGTGTAAATTCAAATCATACAGCCATAGGTCAACAGAATTCATTGCATAGATACCTGAGCCCTGAGACCCTGTTACGGTGCAGCTGCGACAGGTGACATCGCCCGAAGAAGATTCGATGTCGTTGGATTTTTCATAGAATAAACCTGCACGATCCCCAAGTGAAGACGTTGCGGGGTCACCACCGTTATTTGTTGCTGTCAGGTTCGAGAACGTCACATAGCGTGCATCATAGACGTGAGCGCCAGATTGACCGTTGTCCGAGAGATTGAGCCCGTCGACAATCACCGTTGCCTTATCGATAAACAATCCATCCTTGGTGTTGTTATGAAGGTGCCAATCGCTGCCCTGCATAGCACCTCCAGAGGTTGAAGAAACGCCCGGGCCAACTGAACCGGAAACCGTTAACCCGTCGAAGTGAGGGGCGAAGTAGGAAGAGCGGACGGCCACTCCTGACTCATGAGGTCCTTGGCCGGGATCCCCCGAATCAAGAACCGTGAGGTTTCGGAAGGTGGTGGAACTGTCAACAAAATAAAGTCGGACACCGACTGTGGTCGAGGATTCAACCAGGGTGTTTTCGAACCATGCTCCCGTGGCGTTGACATCGATGGCTGCAAAGCCGATGTTCGAGGTTGTGGCTCCTGTTCCACCGGTGCCTCGAACCGTGAGGTTGGTGAAATCCGCGGTTTCATAATTGGTGTAATTGGAGTGGTTCAACTTGTCGACATAGACACCTCTGTACATGGAATTGGACACGGTAGTGTCCTTGACAACCGCACGGGTATAGCCGCTGTCATCTGCATGGCGGATCACGATTCCGTTATCGGATTTGTCGATGGTGAGGTTGGTGAGCAGAGGTTGACTGTCCTCGACCCAAACTCCTGCTGCCATGGCCCAAGTGGAACCGCTAATGTTGTCCATAACAATGTTACGTAACAGGCCACCTGAACCACCCCAGATGTTGATGGCACGGGTAAGATGATCGGTGAAGTAAGCTCTATCGAGGATTGGGGTTGATCCCGCACCAATTGAAAGGCCAAGTCCGTAGCGCCAATCGTTTTGGAACGGTACCATGCGGCCGGCTTGGTCGATGTAGAGGTCTCGAATCACGGGTGAAGCGCTGTTAAACAAATCGATACCAACTCGATCAGGATTGATGATGGTGAGGTTGGAAAAGGAGGGGTTGCTTCCAAAGACAGTAACACCATAGATGCCGTCCTCAATGGTCAGGTTGTCAACAACCGAACCTCTCGAATTTGAACTGCTGTTGAATTGAAGTCCTTCATGGTCGGAAGAAGCAAAGGAATACATCACGACGGGGCAAATTCCCGTGCCTTCAACCGTGATGCGTCCTTCAACATATATTCGTGCACCGGCACCCATTTCGATTTGAGTGCAAGCGCTGACGATGAGTTCATCGAACACAGCAACAGTGTATGAAGAAGTGACAGTGACGGTTCCAGACCATGTCGTTTGAGCACGCGCAGAAGTCGTTTTCGCCTGATTTGGTTCTCCTTCGAATGGTTCGAATGGTTCGGATGCTGCGGGGGCCATGGTTGCAAATGGCATACAAACGAGCAAACCTACGAGCATCAAAGCTGACCAATGACGATTCAACAAGTCACTCATACTTGCAGGTCCATGCAATCGCACTTCAAGGATTCGGCTTCATGGACGCCATTGCTGTTTGAGCAGGGCGTGATTTTAGTTCGCAACCAATAAGGCTGGTCTGGCTTTGGACGGTTTATGCCTGAGGCGTTTGTCCTGTTCAAAACGTTGCCATCTCATGAGCGAGAAGTCTATCTCGCCCTGTCCGGGCATCAGGCGATTGCTGAAGTTCATGCCCTTTATGGTGAATTTGATCTCCTTGTTAGGGTGAGTTCAGAAAACGCTGCAGCGTTGACATCAATGCTAATGAGAGAATTTCGACAAATATCAGGTGTTAAAGAAACACAAACGCTGATTGCGGTTGAATACTGAGGTGAACACATGGCTATTGGATTTGTATTGATCACCACCCAACCGGGACGAGAGCACGATGTCCGAGCTGCACTCGATGGCATTGAATTTGTCACAGATCGGTGGATGTTATTCGGTGAGTACGATTTGATCGCACGGGTTCAGGCCGATGATGAATACACCTTGACGCGCTGCATTGTCGAAGAAATTCGAGTCATTGAGGGCATTGCTGATACCAAGACCTTGATCGGTGCTGAACTCTGATCACAATAAGGTGTGAAGTTGAGTTTCCAGCGCCTTTGCCGCACGTGGGCACCCTGCTGAACGGTGTTGAGTTATGGCCTCTCGCAATGCGATTCGACGCATTTTAGGATGGAGTTTCGCTTTGCAAGTCCACCAGCGGGCGTGAAGTCGGTGCAGGGTAGCGCTTGAGGTGGAGGTTTTGGGTTCCGCTATGCTCGCAAAAATTTCTGTGGCTTTGATGGTGTCTCGTTCGGCAGTATGCTCCACTAAGGACAGACGGAGTGCATCCGCTCGAATGGGGTTGCTTTGTTGTTCAATCGCTTCTTGAATCGCGCTGATGCTGGCACTGAATTCTTGTTCCGTCGTGGCTTGAAGCATGCTGGCTTTTGCAGCCATAGCCTGCAACAAAGGTTCGGTCAAACCGCCGATACCGGCGAGAGAGGCCCTTAAGCGAGCTGCTTTTTCAAATTCCAATTCGCGCAAGGCAAGAGCGTGTTGAATCATGGACATAGCGACCAGTGTCACAGAGCGTTCTTCGGGATTGTTCTCTGGGATCACCACGTTTGACAGATACTCCTTGACCGTGGTGGCAAGTTCCGGATCTGCTTGCCCAAACACGCAATCGTCCAGTCGCCTTGACGCTGCAGCAAGTGCCATGCGGTTGGCATCTTTTTGATTGCCCGAGGCAAGCCCGGCATCGATGATTTTGTCAGCGTCTTGAATTCGCCCTTCTAACATCGCCAATCCGAGCGCCAAATGACGAGATTCTGCTTCATCTTCGACGCTGTCCAAATGACGGCGGACATGGTCTGGTTCGCATCTTTCAATGGCCACCTTTCCCGCCAAGTAATGGAGATGGGAGGGCATTGAAGAGACTTTGATCGCTTGTTCAAGGAGCACCGAAAAGGCTCCTGAATGTGTCTCAAGCAAGCGTTCCATCTCCGCATCGAGTTGGGTGTCAATGCCCTCATCCATGCTTGCAATTCGATGGTAAAGCAAAATCACTTGATCTTCAGCAGTTTCTGCAAAGCATTCCCAATGTTCAACCGCCGCGCGATGCAAATGACGCTTCGTGTCGTCGTCGAGGGCTGAGCGGCGCACATTACGAACCAAGTGTTGAATTTCCATTTTCTCGAGGTTCGCGGTCCATCGCAAAAACGCATATTCGTCAAGGGTTCCAACAACATCGGCATCGAACGCCTTGCTCGCTTCGATTGGCATTGGAACCATCACGATGTGATCAAGTCCGATACGCGTCGAATTGTCGAGGGTGGAAAGGACCACATTTTCGACATAGGATTGGACATCTGCACCTGCTTCGGGAAGTGGAGTACCTTCTTCGTGCAGTAAAATGGCAAGTGGATGCCCGCCCAGGCTCTCTGCAATGTGCAACCTCTCGGCCTCCTTCATTGAATCACCAAGCAAGAGGGCTGCGTCTTTGACATCAAGGGAAGGCACGGCAATCCTTGGCAGCATTTCTGGGAACGAGAGAGGTTCTCGCCCGATCAGCAACATATGGGCTGCTTCCTCTTGGTCGAGGTGTTGACAAAACGAACGGATAGCCGCAATATGCCGTTCGGGGATGAGGTGTGCATCGTCGATGACCAACACATCACCTTTGCACTTTAGAGCAGCATAATCTGCGAGTGCCTGATTGTTTTTTGGCAAAGGACCAGCAAAACCCCATTGTTCACAGAGGTGGTGTAAATCAGTGAATTCACCAACTTCAGCCCAACGAACGGAGGTACCTGAATCAAGCAGTTGTTCGCTGATGAGGCCCCCAACGGTGGTTTTCCCAATCCCGGGAAGGCCACTCAAGATCATACAGTGCTGATTTTTGATTTCTTCAATGACTTGAGCAGCGAAATGGTGCCGGCCGTGCACTTCTCCCAAAAACGGCAAGGCTCCAAACGCTTTGCCACGGGTGGTTTTTTTGGGCTTTTTGATATCACCAAGCTCCTCGAGAGTTTTCCGACCTTTCTCTGTGATGTGGTAGACATGCCTGCGCCTTGAACCACCACCGATCACGTGAGCTTTGCGTTTGAACACGAGCCCGTCACTTTCGAGGCTATTCAGAGGGGCATTGAGAGCACTGCGGACAACACCCAACGCTTCACTGATGCCTGGTAAGGAAAGGTGGCGAGTCACATCCCATGCCTTTTCCATGGTTGCTGAGTAGCCACCCAGCCAGCGCAAAATACGCTCTTGAGGAGCAGTGATGCTTCCAACCATACCTTATCGCATGATGGCGCTCCTTTCTAACCACCGCTTTTCTTGCATCATTGTTGATTGCACAAGGGGTTCCTTTTTTTGGGACGGCATCGAGCAAAGGGCATGCCTGTCACCCTCGCTTCGGTGGATTTCCCCAAGCGACCAGGGGTGTACTTGTTCAAAACCAGTCAAGGACGAGTGCTTTATGTTGGCAAGGCAACCAAATTGAACGAACGAATTCGTTCCTATTTCGCCACCACCCCCGACCGTCAAATGATTCCAGAACTGGTGAAGCGTTCAGATGATGTGGAATGCATTGTCACCAATTCTCCTGAAGAGGCACTGATCCTCGAACGGCAATTGATTCGACAGCATAAACCACGTTACAACTCGATGTTAAAGGACGACAAGTCCTACCCTTACCTCGTGTTAACTAAAGAAGAAATTCCGCGGATTATGTACACCAGGCACCCTCCAAAGGACAGTTTGAGATGGGGTCCGTTTCCGAATGCAAGCGCTGCGAAACAGGTCATGCAGTTGTTGCGGAGGCAGTTTGGCATCCGTGATTGCAAGGAACTCCTTCCCCAAGGCTGTTTGTCCATGCACATTGGATTGTGCGCAGGCCCTTGTATCGATGCCACTGGATATGATGAACGAGTCAACACCGCAAGAAGGGTGCTCAACGGCGATGCTGCTGCACTGCTAGAAGAACTTGCAGTCCATATGGATCAAGCAAGTGAAAACATGGAATTCGAGCAAGCAGCAGCCCATCGCGACACCATTCGTGCCGTACGCGCAACCACAGGCCAACATGTTGTTTCAAGCAAAGTCTACCGAGATTGTGACGCCATAGGCATCGCAGCTCGAGGAGAAATGGCCGCAGTTGTGGTGATGCATGCCGACCAAGGCGTCGTCAAGGGGCAAGAGGTGTGGCCTATGGTCCATCGAGGGGATCTTGGGGAAACTGTGGCCCAATTTGTTGCTGAGCACTATGCAAACCGCCGCCCTCCTCGGTTGTTGTTGACCCCAACGCCATTGCTCGATGGGGTCGAGGAATGGCTGTGCACTCGCCGAGATGCAAAAGTCGAGGTCCGAACCCCACTACGAGGCGATTTAGTGACGCTGTTGACCCTCGCTCGACAAAATGCTGACATCCAAATGACAAGGTTGGCCAACGCAACAAGCGGGTCGCTTGAACAGCGCGCTGCGAACGAAGGGGCGGCCTTATTGGGCATGGAACAACTCAATCACATCGTCTGTTTTGACATGGCGCAATTGCTCGGAGATGAGCGAGTAGGGGCGAGTGTGACATTGAGAAATGGCAGACCTGCAAAAAAAGAATATCGAACTTATACTGTCAAAACTGACGCAATGGATGATTTGAGAATGATGAGGGAAGTTGTTGAACGGTGGCTAAAGCGACAAGACACGTGGCCAGATTTGTTGCTGATCGACGGTGGAGAAACGCATTTGTCAACCATAACTGCCTTGCTCAAGGAACACGAAGTTCTTGGTGAATTTGAATTGGCAGCGTTGGCCAAAAGGGAAGAGACCGTTCACCGAAACGGGCATGAACCACTGATCCTCGATCGAAAGGGGCGGGTCATGGTGCACGCTAGAGATGAGGCACACCGCTTTGTCAACACCTTCCACAGAAAGCGAAGAGGGCGAAGCAGAATGGCGGATCCGCTTGAACAAGTCGAGGGGTTGGGTGCTAAAAAAATGCAAAATTTACTCCGGCATTTTGGAGGACGGCAGGGCATCCAACACGCTTCTGCGGACAACCTGATGACCGTACCTGGTATCGGTCCTGCTCTGGCTAATCGCATTTACGAAGCGCTTCACTCTTGATCAGTCAAACAGGTCGTCGCCTGTTTCCCCTAACGGGTCCTGAGCCAATTCATAGGGCTCCGAAAGCAAAGATTCAATCGATGGAGGAGCAGGTGGGGGTTGAGTGTTGTTGTAGTCCCTCAGTTCTTCAAGGTCGCTCTCAAGCGCCTCGCTAGTGAAGCCAGAAAGGTCTGCAAACTCTGCATTGCTGATCTTCGCTTTCTCAGTTATTGCGGCGTTTGCCCTACGCCCTCGACGCTTCTTTCGCAACTTTCTGCGACGACGTACAAAGAGCAGCAGAAGGATCAGAACAATTGCTGGGTACTTCCAAAATTGAACGAGGAAATACAACCATGACAGGTGCAACTGGAATGAAATCGTATCGTCGACGTCACCTGCAGGCATGGTGTAGATGATTTCTTGCCGACCATCAATCATGTTGGACTCAATGTTACCTTGAGACGATTCGAGGTTCTTCAGCGTGATGCCACTCGGCATGAGAATGGTGAGGGGGCCGTTGACAGATAATTCGAATTGCTCATTGACTGTGCTGTCAAAATTTAATGGAAGCGAGAATTCCATATCGGGGTTTTGAGCGTCTGGAAGCGTGACTCCATCCCAACCGAAGGCGTGATTGGTCAGCATTCCAGTGATCCCCTGCATCATCATCGCCATTGGTTCAATGAAGACTGAACGGATGGTGCTCGTCACCAGACTCAACTGAATTCCAGAAGTATTCCCTTCCATAATTTTTCCAAAGTCTCCTCCGAGTTTGAGTTCAAATTCGACCTTTGGGATCTCAAGAGTAAGGCTGAGAGGTTCCTCATCGCTGACCACTAAATCAGGCGCTCCAACGCCTTTCAGACGGGTTTTTACGATGAAATCACTGATGTCGATTTCTTTGAAATTAATGTCTTCTGAATTTTTCAATTCCTTCGCTGCTTCGTGGATAAACTGGGTGAACAATTCCCCAACCCTCTTCACAAATTCCATCAGCCCTTCTGCAGTGAATTCGAAGGTCAATGTCTCATTGCATATGCTGTAATCGGGGCAGAAGGAACTGAAGATTTCACTAAGATTGTAAGTCCTATTCAACGGTTCGTCAACTCTGCTTGCAATGTCAAGACCAAGACGGATAAGATCCGAAGGGAGTGCCTGCATCGAAACGCTGTGCTCGCCGGTATCGAGGTCTTCCAAGAAGGACTCAGGAATACCAATTCGGTGCACAGAGACATCTGCATCCAAGGCAAATTCAAATTCAACAGATTGAGTCCATTCGTTCAAATTGAACGACATTGCGTCCATTTCCACTGCGCTGGTGACACACGTTTTGTTGGTGCTTGGGCATTTGACATTACCGAAATCATCCCGAACGGCGTGGCGCCAATCGTATGGATTTGTTCCAGCGAAAGAAATAGAGTTTGTATCATCGCCCGAAAGGGTGTTTTTGAGGATCAAGCGGTCGTTTCCTTCGGCTGTTTTCACCCATGAAGGAAGAATGATTTCCAAAGTCAATTCGGAGGGAGGAAGGTTTGCAGGGACGATGGCGGAAAGGTAACTGCTGTCGAGCACCGTTTCGAGGGTCAGACCGGCGTTGAGCACCCTTTCGAAGTCCTCTTCGGTGATCACATCGATCAGCGTTGCGATTTCTTCGTTGCCATTGTTTTCAGCGAGGATGTCAATCAACCGCATTGAGAACGGAGCACTCATGGTTTGCAAGTACACTGGATGGGACGCAGCCATAGCCTCGGCGCCCTCGACACAGAAGTGAAGATCTACGCCACCTGGAACCAATTCTGAGCATCCAGTGGTGTGCGTGTAATTCAGCCCACCCGAGGGCATGCTGCCAAAGCCATTGGTTGTTGAAACCCATGACATCTCACTCATTTCGATGGTTTCAATGCCCGCAACTGTGGAGGAGACGCCCTCGGCGATGATGTCAACAGGGAACTGCGAGGTGAAGTTTGAGAGGTCGACCAGACCGTTGTGGTAGGCCAGGCGGATACCGTCAGCTGTGACGACTGGAACCGTTGCTTTTTCAGCAACGTCCATCAGCGAAACACCCCAGTCTTCCAACGTCGCTGCATCGAGGTACTGAATGCCGGCAGTGAAGCCAAGCGTCGCGGCAGATTCATCTTCGAGATTAAGGACAATATGCAAATCTAGGGCTTTCGAGCCGTTTGCAATTTCTACCGTTGTGGTGTCGCTTCGGTTGCGGTGCATAAGGGTCAATTCAACACCTTGCGACAAATCGGGGTCCCCCGCGACAGCAGAGCGGTGATCGAGGGTCCACATTCCAGAGTTGTACGGGGATGCACCTCCTGAAGCAACAAGGCTACCAAGCCCATCCACTGAGTCGATTGTTGCATAACTTGGGGGGTTGACCGTGTAGGTTGAAAGGTGCCCTGGAAGAGCTACGAAATCGAAGGATGATGTGATCTCGGCACCCATGACAAGAAGGCCTTGATAGGCTCGTTCGAGGTCAAGGTCGGGGTTTGGAAGCAGGTTGAAGGTGGATTGATCCAGTTGAATTGTTGCTGAGGTGGAGATGCAAATCGGCGGTTCAAACACGTTATCTTGAGAGGCGCCCTCCTCCTGAGCGTCTGAAGATGGATCGGTTGAACAAGCGGTTGTGCTGCCCGCTTGGACGAATTGATTGGTGTAATCAGTGGATACCGAAACATCGCCAAAACTTGATTCAAGGGAATCTTCAATCGCATTGCTGATCTCCATTTTCAGTTTCTCTCCAACCGTTGGAGAGCCTGCACCTTCTGATTCTTGATCGAAGAAGTTGCGAATTAAATCTGCTGGCGCTCCATCGTCTTCGTCAAGACCATCGTTGGCCAGCGAAGCGCTGATGAAGGCGTTTGACAAACCAAGCGCCTCACGGTCAAATTCTCGTATCGCCCAAGTCAATTCCAAAGAGATCGCTTCGGTTCCAAGCAGGGAAAAGTCGTAGGTGCCTTCAACCCAATCTTGGAAATTGGGGGTGCCGTCGTCGGAATCCGCATAGGTATCACAGATTCCATCCACCGCTGGACCGGGGTCCTTATCGCATGAAGTCATGCCAGCACCGGCCGCAAAAGGTGCAAACACAGACAGCGTCATCAGCCCAATCAACACGTGAGCAAGGGTCTGCTGTCGAACGTTGGACCAGCGTCGCATTTCGCTCATGCCCCGGGCTTATCACGCGACATTGATAGGGGTTCCCCCCCCCGTTCACACCATGGATGCTCTCGGTACCAAGAGTCGTCCGGGGGTCGTCATTTGGGCTTCAAAAGAGGATGCATCGGAACTGCATGCGGCACTCAAAACTCTCAAATGGTTGGAACCACTGAGCACCTCCCAAAAGAAAAATCGCGACATGGTTGGTTTTGTGTGCCAGCACACCTCACCATTGGATGAAGATCAAATTCAACGCTTGGAATCATGTTTCCCTCACCCTTTCGAACATGGAATCACCACCGTCGAACCGGCTGGCCTTTCTGTCAATCCACATCAAAAATTGAGGCATGCCGTTTCACAATGGCTGGCCCTTCAACCCTTCCAGTATGATGGTGATTTACTCGAACGTTTACCGTCGAAGTGGGAACGATTGGGGGATTTGGTGGTGCTCTCGTCTGAGGCGTTTACCGACCCAAAGTGGTGCGCCATGCTTGAGCGCGTGCCCCCTGAACAAACCGTAGGCTTGTGGTCGCAGGTGGCCTCCGCACTCGGTGGACTGCGCCTTGCTCGCCAAGATCACATCGCCAACAATGACATGCGCACGCCCCAATTGGAACTCCTTCACGGCACCTCGACTTGGGTTGAGTTCACCGATTACGGTGTCCACTTCGGTTTTGATGCAAAGAAAGTCATGTTCTCGTCGGGAAACATCACCGAACGCCATCGTATTGGAGGCCTTTCCATGAAAGGCGAAACTGTCGTCGACGCCTATGCTGGAGCAGGCTATTACACGCTGCCAATGCTTGTCCGAAGTGGGGCCGAGCATGTCCACGCTTGTGAGATGAATCCAGCCTCAATCGAGGGGCTCACATGGGCGGCATTGGCAAACGGAGTTGAACACAAACTTACCGTCCATGCGGGGAACAATCAGACCACATTACAAGATTTGAAAGGCATCGCAGACCGCTGTCACCTGGGGTTATTACCATCTTCAGAAGCAGTCTGGGTTCACGCAATCCGTTGCTTGAAACCCTCGGGTGGGTGGCTTCACATTCATATGAACATCAACAAAAAAGAAATTGATGCTTTATCGATGGAAACTCAAGAACTATTGCAAAGATATGCACGAGAAGAGGGGCGAGACTGGAGGGTTACGGTCGAGCACATCGAGCGCGTCAAATCGTTTTCACCCGGGGTAATGCACGTGGTGTTCGACGTGATGTGTTCTGGGGCCTGATTCTGACGGACTAAGAGCCCGGCTCATCTGGAAGCAGTACCGCATCGAAGGTTGGGTTTTCTTTAGTGGCATGGAGTTCCAGTGGCGGGTCGATCCGGCCGACATAAAACACCAAAAAAGCGACCCCTGCAAGGCAGAGAACTGCTCCAGCACTCAGTCCGATTAGGCCCAGTGCGTCATTTAGACTCGAAAGCCAAGTGGTCGTGTCTTCAGTCATCTGGCCGGCGAAGCGTAATGTTCCATCCGGGTCTGAGACTCCGACCATTCGCACCGAGATAATCTCAGCTTCATAGACAGGCCGGCCAGCAGATGAGGCTGGGTTCTGTATCTGTTCATCCCCAGTTGGGTCGTCAGAAGTTGGTGTCAGCGCGATGCCGCGAACCAAACTCATGCCGTCTCGAACAATGCCAAAAGTAGCGTAGCCTTCGTCTTCGCGGTTTTCAGGATCCAAATTGTGCGCTTCAGTTTCAGCAATGTACCACTGTGCATCTGCTGAATCGGGGTCTTGGCTTCGAGCCATTCCGATGGCACCATCCACATGGGAGAGGTTTGGATCAATTTCCAGAGGAATGGTGTCCCCGGTGCCGCCACTGCCACATTGAGGGCTTGTCAAAGGATACGCCCCCACCCTCGAACAGGTTGGGTCGCCGCCTTGAACCACAAAATCATCGATGACCCTGTGAAAGAAAATCCCATCATAGATTCCATCCTCGACATTGGTGATCATGTTCTCAGTGGTGATTGGCGCCCATTGCTCGAACAACTCAATCACGATGACGCCGTAGGCTCGTGAAGTAAAATGGGCAGGGACATAGGAGACTTCAATTTCTATGATGGCATTGCCCTGGTAGGTCTTGTTCATTGGCGTATCTTCTGGCTCTGGTCCGTCAAGCCACATTGTTGGGTCGATGCCAACGTTGCGCCACCCGGTGTTGCCGGTGTCGGCTTGTGCGAGGGGCGCGATGGGTGCCGTCATGAAAAGAAGGTTGAGAACCAACAAGATGGTCAGCCGTCCTTTCATGGTTGGGCGAAGCGGTTCCCCCCCATCAATCGTACGGATGCATTGCCGTTGAGCCCATAGACAAAAAAGGGGGGTGCGTGTGCTGATGGTATGGAACAACAATCAAACTTTATGCCAAACTTCACGCTCGGATATGGTGCTTTTCTCGTCTTATGGGGCCTCGCTGTATCCGTGCTGTCAGACTCACAATCGATCACTTCCTTCTTCCCAAGCCTGCTTGGTTTGCCTTTGGTTCTGGCAGGGGTCATGAGCCTTCGCACACCTGAGAAGCGCAAGCTTTGGATGCATATTGCCGCCACCTTCGGTCTTCTAAGCGCTCTTGGCGGCACACGGTTTTTCATGGTCATGAGCGATGGAATCGATTACGCATCTGGTTCGATGCTGATGTTGCTCCTGACAGGCTCGGGTTACACTGCGGTCTGCGTTCGTTCGTTCATCGCAGCACGAAAAGCCCGTGAAGCAGCAGCGGCCTGAAATGGATTCACGACAGAGCGTCATGCTCTTGATGGGTGAGTGCTTGGACAAACCATGGCTGAGGCTGAAGGCAACGAAGACGCCTCAGTCCTCGCAGCGACTTTAGTGCCGGAAATGGAGCACAAGTCCACTGCACAGAGGCAATTGACCTATTCTGCGGTGAGCACCATGGCTGTTGCTGTCGTGTTCCTTTTGTTGGCGATGACCTTGGGTGAAACCCTCGTCTCAATGAACTCGGAAAATGAATTCGAAGGTGAGTGGTGGAACACGCCACTGCACCTCCGTCACCAGATGGACCTGCCAATGGACACCCTGAGGGCCCAGCTGCCAGTCAATGGCACCTACGAAGCACTGCCTTACACGGAACATTTCATCGAAGTGGAATTGCCCGCAAGTGAACAGGATGTTGGCGCACCAGGTCCCGCATTGATGCACGTTGCGTTATGGCTGCCCAATGTTCCAGAGGGAACCCAAGTGCCTGTTATTATGACCATTCATCCTTACTACGACTTTGGCGGCGAAGGTATGCCAGGCATTGGTGAAGACTCTTCGCCAAACACCGTCCCTGATGGAGGGGTTGGCAAGTGGGTCTACGACACCTTCCTGCCTCACGGCTATGCCTTTGCTCAAGCCTCAACCTTCGGTACAGGTCAATCAACTCACTGCCAAGACGTCAAAGGACTTGGTGAACAAACGGGCATCCAAGCCGTCACCGACTGGCTTGGTCAGCAAAACTGGTCAAATGGAAACGTCGGCTTGATGGGGAAATCCTACGCTGGAACAACCAACTGGGAGGCCGCACAAAATCCATCTGAACACCTGAAAACCATTGTTCCCATTTCTGGCTCAATCGGCGTCCAAGAAATGTTCTATCGAAACGGATCTTCAGAAGCCAGAGCGATGGGCTATGACGCAGCCTATGAGGCGGCGACAACCGACTTGACCACCGATGACATGCGGATGTGTTCAGACGATGCAATCGGCCCGTTGAATCCGTTCTCTACATGGGGCTGGGCTGAATTTGGCGGAGCGGAATGGAACGACTACTGGGACGAGCGACGCCACCTTCCTGATGTGTTGGAAAACTATCGCGGTAGCGTCTACATCGTATGGGGCATGCAAGATTGGAACGTGGACCCTTACCATGCGTTCCCCACCTACCAATTGTTGATCGATGCTGGCATCAACGCTCGCGCCATCTCAGGCCAATGGGCACACAACTATCCTGATCAACCTGACCGCCACAGCGAACTCGACAGCGGATACGGCAAGGAAGCCTACCCGAACATGAGTCGAATGGATTGGGCTGTCGAACTGTTTGGATGGTTCAACTATTACCTCAAGGGCATTGGCGAAGAGCCTGCACCGATGGTGCAAATGCAAACCAACGACGGGCGATGGCACGTTGAGGACACATGGCCACCTGCCGATGTGATGTGGGATATGCACACGATTGATTCTTCGTGGGGCAATCTAGCGACTGTGAGCGCCTTGGGTGGTTCAGTCAACCTTGTCAGCCCAACCTTTGACAATGAAACGCATATTTCTGGCCTCCCTACCTTGCATTTGGACGTCAGCACCCAAGCATGCAATGGTGGTCAAATCTTTGCCACCCTCTACGATGATACAAACAACTTGCGACTTGGCCACGCAACAATGGATATTCGCTACCGTGATGGCGGCTATGACGCAAACCCTGCCTTGCCGTTCAATCAATACACCATGCTGATGGAATTCAATCCTCTTGATGTGGTGCTTCCCGCCGGTCATGCCCTTCGCCTCCAACTCACCGAGTCGGGTGAAGATTACCTGCCAGGACCTTGCGCAAGCAACCCTGCAGGGGGCTTAACGGTCAACGGTGGTACCTTTGGTTTACCATTAATCGATCGCCCTGCAGATCATGAGGCATGGTTTGAAGCACCCCCTTGGTGGGAACAACAACCCATTCCAGCATGAGGTATTCTCATGCGCATTCTCGCCTTTGAGGACACATACGACCTCGAGGCAATGCTCACCTCTGCCGGTCAAACAGAGGGCACTTTTGATCTTGTGCAACGATGGGATTCTTCCGATGCACTCAATTGGATTTCAGAGGTTGACCCCGACGTCCTCATGTTGGATTTCTTCATGCCACCTTTCAACGGTTTGGAGGTGTTACGTAGGCTGAATAAAGCCATTTCAGATGGAGCGATGAAACGCCCAAAAACCATTATCGCAATCTCGAGTGAAAGCGAAGCAAACGCGTTATTGAGGGCTGAAGGGGCTGACGCGGCCGTGATAAAATTCGACCTTCACACCCTCGATTTTTGGAATCAAGCCTGAGCGCTACGCCAAAGGCGATGGGGCTAAATTTGAGGAACCCTTGGACCACATATGGTTGACTTGGATGTGCCTGATGTTGGCTCTCCCTTGCTCGACCAAATCAATGCACTTGGACCGCTGTTTGGCTTGGTTTTGATTGGGGCAGGGGTCTTTTTGATGCTCAGAGGCCATGAACGGTTGCAATATGTTGCCGGAGCGGCTGGCGGGGGCATTGGCTATTTGCTCACTCCATGGGTTCACAGCTTGCTTCCAACTGGAACGCTCGAGGAACTCTATGTCATGGTCATTTTAATCCTCCTTACGGCCGGAATCCTCCTGCTTACCATTCAACTGAGCATTCACCTGATGGCCTCGCTTGGCATCTACATCTGCTTTAGTTGGATGTTCCAATGGCTTGACGGTCAAGGGTTCGAAGTCTCAGACAGTCAATTTATCACCAATGCGATGGCAGTCCTCGCCTTCTTTTCGATCATTTGGATTCGAAAGAAATTGCCTATGTTGGTCTCGGCTTTGTTGGGAAGCATAGCGACGTTGTCGGGATTGCTTGTGCTGAATGGACAATCGCTCGAGGATTTGAACCCACGTGAAACCTCAACAATCGTCATTGTGTTGATTTTTTGGATGTTGAGTGTCTCTCTTCAAATGCGTGCAATCAAGCGCAAATACGAATTGGAAAACTCAGAAGAAGGTGCTGATGAAGAGGCTGGACGCTCGCGTGAGGACACAGAGAATCCATACCTCCACAGAGCACCTTCTCAATACGACCTACCGGACTTACGTTGAGTGAGTGAACGAACCTTCAAAACCCCCTCATATGAGCCATTGATGTGGCTGAGCAATTGGATTACGGGAAGCCGGGGACCGCAGGGCAAACGTTCGGCGCACTCGCTTTGGTTGGCGTGCTTTTATCCTACGTGTTTGCAACCTTGGATCTCGCACCTCAAATTGCTGAAACCGCTCAATCCTTTATCGAACCAACGGCTCCGCTAGGTGCTGTACTTGGCTGGCGTCTCATTGCCGCTGGTTTTGGCATCGCTGCTGTGGTCTCGATGTTCCGAGTTGGACCGGGAACCATGGAAGTGTTGATGCATGAAAAACGGGAATTGGCTTTGCTTCACCCCGTTGGTTTCGAAAAATTCGTGACCTTCAGTTCTTGGACCCTTTTGAGTAACATCCTCTATTTTGTCAGTTCCAGCGTTGCGGCCGGGTTGCACCTCTCGGGAAGAGAAGTCCCCTCTTGGCTTGAAGTCACACAGGTGTGCATGTTTGTTGTCGCTTGTGGATCAGCGTTCCTTACAGCGACCATCGTGCGACACGTGATTTTGCCGAAGCTGTTTGAATCCAATCGAGACACGGCATTCATTTTTCTCTACCATGAACAAATGATGCATAATTTAGCAGCTCTATTCTTGGCGATTGAAGTGGTCATCGTAGCGCCGAAACTGCACCCTCAGTTGGCGTTATTTTGCATCGGCATGGGCCTCGTGTACGTTTGTTTTGCCTACCTCTTTGCCTACAAGGGTGGGGGTTTTTACGTCTACAGTTTCATCGATCCTCGTTTGAAGTACGCACCGTTTACGATGATGGGTCTGGCTGTTGCAATCGCCGTGTTCTTCACGGGGGTGCATCTTGCAAGCCTCATCGTGGTAGCCAACATTTGGGCTGGTGCGCTGGTGCTTGCGCTCTGGGTGTCGCTTATTGTTCAGTTCAGGCCACCTGAGAGGGAAACTCAGGCTTCATCGTAAGGTTGCCAGTCGTCTTGGCCTTCCTCACGGTACCACCAGTAGCCGTCTTCATCTTCGAACCATTCCACGCCATCTTCATCGATGGAATAGCCTTCAACTTCCTCTTCTTCTTCCTGAGCGTTTGGATCAACCAAGCCAGATTCTTGGGAAATTTGTTGTTTCAACTGGTCGAGTTCTTCATCCGCATCGCCAAAGACACGGTTTTCGGTGACAATTTCTGCTTGGTGATCGCCTTGGCGTATCGCATCATCGGACTCTGCAATGAAATCATCACTCATTCGAGCTTTGAATTCTTCAAATTCGTCTCGGCCATAACTGCCCAGGAATTCATCGCCCTTTGATTGCATAAGGTCGTCGAGGCTGGCACGCTTTCCTCGCTTCAGTTCCGGTGCATCGGGGACGCTTCCAGCGTAGAATGAATCCTCATCGTCAGTGAGTTTGCCAAAGGAGCGCCCTTCAGGGTCAACTTCTTCGATTGCCTCAAGGATCAAATCGTGCTCCTCCTCATCGATGTTCTCTTCTTCGTATTGCTCACCAACCATCTTGACAAGTTTGTTGAGGTTCTTGGCCAACTTTCGATCGTCGTCCTCAAATTCATTGACCAGTTTGTCAACTTGCTTGAGCAGGCGCTCGTAGGGTGTTCCTGTTATGGCGCCAAGAAAACGCCCAAAGCCGCCTTTCTTCTTCGCCATAGTGAAACCTACGGGCCGACCCTTTTGAAAGATTCTTCGGCTCCATGGACCTCCGCACAGTTCATTCAAGAGAGGGGTATGGGAAGGTCGAGGACGATGGTTGAAGCGTGGCTTGTTGAGTTAATGACCACCTACAATGAGGAGTCATACCAGAGCAGGGAAGCCTATACCGCACAGGTTCACTTGCCAGGAAGTGTGTTTGAAGACCTCGTCTGGTGGGGCCTCCAGGCGCTGCCTGACGAAATTCTAGTCGGCCTGGACATTGACGCCCAATCACCGCATGTTGAGGAGGTTGACGAACGCTTCAGTGCAACTGAATGCATTGCAAACTTGTTCCAAGGGCAAGGCTACAGGATCAAAGAGGCTCATATCGTCAACCGTGGCGATTCATATTCAGTGCACCATCTGCCTGAAGATTGGACCGATGACATGTTCTCAAGTTCCCGCGGCTCTCGCGCTGGACGGTTCACGCACTGGTTGCACACCCATCCCAACGCCCCTGCAATTCCGAGTGGGGCTGATGCTGATGCCGCCCAAGAAACACCTGGCATCGATATGATCCTCGGTCTTCGCTTTTCTCCCGAGGGGCCCCTGCCGTGGTTTGATGATGTTGAAGGCCAGCGCAGAAGGGTTGGCAAAGAAGCCGTTGCCGAACCGACAAAAGCCAAGCGAAGATCGTTCTTCCAGCGTCAACAATTACCGGTGCTTGGCGTCGCGCCAAGCGGCCACAAGATCCACGAAATTCAGCTGATTGCTTTTCATAAAAACGGGCTGGGAATCAATGTGGTGCTCGTCGATGAAGACGGATACCCCTACGGCTGGGAAGGCTTCAACGATCAAGCCGCCAACGCCGCATGAAGCCCTTCAAGACGAGCAGGGTTCACACCGAGGTCGCTTTGACCAAGCCGGGATTGCGAGTGCAATTCGATGCTTGTACTTCCATCATCGAGGGCAGTCAGGCCCACACTGACATCGTCTGGGAACCGCCAAAACGATGTTCGTTCAACAAAGTGAACATAATGTGAAGTGCCGTTGGAATCGCTGGTCAAGACGTCGCCGTTGTTGGTGTCGATGTACTGTGACAAGTGCTGTTTGACCTCTTCAATTGGGGCTTCAACGACAAGACTGAGGGAATCATCCATTCTGAAATCTGCACCACCACCAAGGTGGGCGCAATTCATGCTGTCACTGTCACAGGTTGGCATGGATTCGAAGGTCACATCTGGGGCGCTCGTGAGGATCCAGGCCTGGCAAAGTAGCCATGGCGAAACCAAGGCAATCACGACAAGGATGACATTGGAGCGGGTGACGAGTTGGCGCTCAGAGCTCATGACGTTCCCAACCCGATTCAGACCAGGCGTACACCATTGGCTGGCCCGTTGGCACTTCTAAAGAAAGGACTTCTTCTTCGCTCAACCCTTCGATGTGCATGATGATGCTGCGAAGGGAGTTGCCGTGGGCGGCGACAAAGAGGTTTTTCCCAGATTGAAGCGCTGGTATTAGGGTCGAATCGAGATAGGGAATCGTCCGTTGAGCGGTCAATTGAAGGGATTCTCCTTCTGGAGGAGGGACATCGAACGAACGACGCCAAATGTGCACTTGCTCATCCCCATACTTCGCACGAGTGTCGTCCTTGTTGAGGCCTTGCAAATCTCCATACATTCGTTCGTTGAGTTGCCAAGAGACATGGACTGGAAGCAAGTCTGAGGAACCCGCATCGCCACGGATTTGAGCCCATTCGATCATGCGGGCTTCATTCTCAGAAACGTTCGAGCGTCCTTGCTCTGGTTCAGGGTATTGGAACACGGGAGTTTTCCCCCCACCGTGTTGAGCGAGTGCGAGCATGGCCGTCATTTGGGCGCGGATCAGGGTTGAAACGTGGACTTCATCCAAATCCAGATGGGCGATTTTTTTGCCACCATCTATCGCTTCTTGGATGCCGACGTTGGTGAGCGGAACATCCACCCACCCGGTGAACAACTTCGCAGCGTTCCACATCGATTGGCCGTGGCGCATTAAAATGAGCAGTGACATGGTGGTTCCCTGTAGTTGGGGTAGCGGCGGTTCTCCATGAACATGGCGGCTGGTTCATGCGAACAAAATTGGTAGCCCGGCGAGAATAAGAATAGGAATGATACCCATCAATAGATCTCGTATCAACAAAATAATCAGGGTCTTAGTGTTGGTTTTGGCGATGTTATCGAATTCTCGTTGAAGTCGAGCATCGACGGCATCGGTGAGTTTTCCAGCCCCGGAACGTGCGAGTTGAACTGAGGCTGTCAAAGCGACAGAACTCAGCAACCCAGCTGGCGTAATTTTACGGGTTAGAAGAATTCTTTTGCCCCAGCGTTTTGCGGATTTCGTTGCAACTTCGGTGCTCGTTTCTGTAATAGAAGCGACATCTGGTTGTTCTTTCTTTGAAAATTTCCGAAGCCATTTACGGGTTTTAAGACCAGCATCAGCAATTTTTTTGATTTTTTCAATATCATGCTTTTCAAGCGCTTTCATCATTCTACGAACACGAGCGATTCTCAAAAAATCAAAGAAGATCCAAACGAAGAATGCTAATGTCAGCAAAGCAATACCGGAGTTTGGAGCATCGCTCCACGTTTGCCATCCAATTGGATCAAGAAAACCTCGCAAGCCCAACACAATCAGTGGAGGGATACTGAAAGCAATAATCTCATTCAACGCTAAAATTCCAATTCCTTTGATAGGAAGGTCTCGGAGTTGTTTGATGGCCCAGGTTGTGTGTGGTGCCAAGCGCACGAGAGCTCTTCGAAAGGGAAAGAGAAGAAATATGATCCGTAAAACCAACGGCAGCCATATGACGACCAGTACATAAGCCGCCCATGGCCCTTCAGGAGGGAGTTCAGGCAATTGCAATGGTTGTGCCACGCTTGCCCATACTCCTAATTCACATCAATCTTTCACTTGAATTTCTGGATAGAAGACTTCAGGACTGTTTCTGCTTGATCCAATTTTTGGCACATAATACGACCGTATTTTCGTCCCAAAGCATGTCCTGCGCCTGCAGTAGCAGCGTATGTCATAATTTCTGCAGTTAACAAACCAACTGCGACAGCACCAACAACAACTGGAATCATTCTTCCACCTCAGTAGTTTCTGAAACCAAAACGACCTCTTGGACTCCGATATTCTTCAGATCTTCTAGGTCTGCATAGCGTTCGTAGTAGTGCTTGTATGTGCTCACGGCAACTCCGGCAACCATTGCCGTAACGCCAATTCCAATCATGCTAATCAATGTGTTTTGTATCATATTCATCATTCCTCTTCATTTTTTTCTTGTCGGGCCTTAGGACTCACGGTTTTGACAACACCCTCTGCGACGGTGTTGACGACGTTGCCTGCGGTTTCGACTGTGATCTTGGTGACTTCACCCGTTGCGTTGATGGCAGCTTTGATGACTCGACTCGAGCCAACAGCCAGTTCCACAACGGTTGCTTCACCTGCATTGACCATTTCTTTCACTGCGGACGAAAACTCGTCGATCAGTGATGTGAGGCCTTTCGAGACCTTGTCAACCGATTTCTTGCCGGACATGGTTTGGGGATAGAGCAGGGGTACTTAACCCGACGAGGTAAATTATACCGGTATAAAATACCCGCAATCATTCGTCGCTTGGCAAATAGAAAAACGAATCCGGATAGTAACCCATGCGTACGCCCAGATCGATCCAACGGCCGATGTCGGAACGCAGGGTCTTACCGTTTTCTGTGATGTCATAAATCAACACGGGATGGCCTCCTCGACCTTTGCCTGATCGTTCAGTAATCTCGACATGACCAGCTTCATGCAGGCGTTGAAGATGCAATCGGAGTTCTTTTCGATCCACACTCACCGCCCGTTCTATTCTCATCAAACGTCGGGCGTCGCTTTCTCTTTCTCTCATTCTTGAGAGGTAAAGCAAGACGCGATAGATGGTGACTGGCAGGTCTCTTCGCCGCTTTTCCATTAATACCGGGTAATTCACCCCCATTAAAAAGCCGTGTGGCGTGCAGCCACTGAGAATTATGTTTCCCTTATCGACCGAAGTCCTCATGTCCATCCGTTCAATGGGCGGTCCATGCCCTTCACACACAACATGGCCGATTGGCTTGGTTTCAACATCGACAAAGAATGGTTAGAAGAAAACATTCGTTGGAAGGACTTTGGCACTGGCGTCCGTTTGGGCCGTTTGTACCGCGAAGATGCGTGTTCCCTTGTGCTGTATGAAGCCGATTCTGAGGTGACTGTGGATGCCTTCATGCCCCACAGCCATCCAGGTGGAGAAGCCTACATCGTCCTTGAAGGGGAAGTTTGGGATGAAGATGGAACCTATCCCGCTGGCTCCCTTGTTTGGATGAACCCTGGAACAACACACACGCCGAAGACGCGTGGAAAGACACTGATCTTGGTGTTGTGGCCTGAAGGCGTCAAGAGCGCTTGAAGCGACCTCAGTGGCTCACTCTTCTGGAAGTTCAGATGAATTGTCCGCCCTGCGAGCGAGTTCCTGCTCGAACTCTTGCCACAGTTCTGCTTCGATTTGGCGGCGAAGAATGGGTTCCAACTCCAGTTGAACCTGCGTTGAGATTTGAGCGTACATTTCGGATTGAACCCGAGCGGCAGTCTCGGCCTCAGCCGTTTGAACATAATGCTGAAGTTCAGCCAGAGAATATTGTTGTGTGTTGTTCTCTGCCTGGTGACGCAACACTTCGGCGTTAACAATTCGTTCAATTTCCTTCATCAGTCGAGCAACAATGCTGAGTTCCCAAACGTCTCTTGGATGGGGGGTATCCATGTTTGTTGCCGTATTGTGCAAGGTCTGTACGATTCGAGCCCTCACTGGATTGCCCACCTCAAAGTCGCGGGCCCCAGAAACAAAGCCGACAAGGGCGTCGATCCATTCGGTCTCCTCCATGGAATGGCCACAACCAGGGCAATCGATTCCATCTGGATTTGGAACTGGGGGTGGAGGATTGTTTTCGGTAGATTCTGTTCTCCGTTTTCGCCGTTTGGGCTCTGGATTTTTTTCAAGATCGAACGACATGGTCGAGCCAAAAGTGGAATTTTTTTGGACTGGATTGTTACTCATCTTGAACAAATCTTTCTCTTCTGCTGAATAAAAAGATATTGCCGTCAAACGGTGTTAAACAGCCAATTGGCCCATTTTGGCCTGTTTTCCGTGGCTTTAGCACGTTCAGGGGTCCAAATCATACTCACCAGAGATGAGCATCCCTTCAAACAAAAACGGGCCTGCTGGCACCACTGCAGCAACGAAGCCGTGAATCAAGGCTGTGATTGTCCAATGCCTGCCAACACCAATGAACAGAAGACCGAGATAGACGGTGAAGAGGCCACCGTGGACGGCGCCGAACAACGACACCATCTCTGGTTCACCTGCAATGTACTTCAACGGCATAGCGTAGCCCATCAGAATGAGGAAAGAAAAACCCTCGAGGTAGCCGATCAAGGACACCAGGGACTTCATGTTTTGACCTCAACCATTGGACGACTTGAACCGCAGGATGGGCATTGCTGCTCTTCAGCCCCCTCATACGCGTATTTACATGCTGGACAGGTGGCTGCCAATTCCATTTTGCCCATGGCCTCAACCGCCTCTCCTTGAAGTGAGAGATATCCGCTGTCTGCGTTGCCAACAGTGTAGCGCCCGGCACCACCAATTCGCACAAGCAAATCGGGTGGTAGGGTTACTGTTCCAGTTTCATCGATGATGAGTTCTCGATCTTTGCCGAGGTTTTCAACATCAACGTTTTCGCCATGCTCTGCCACAAACCGGCCATCCCTCAATTCCAGAGAACGGTTTGCAAATGCTGCAACTTCTTTCGAATGCGTGACGATTAAGAACGATACGCCATCGTTCTGGTGTAAGTCCTTGAACAACGCCAAAACTTCACGGCTCGTGACCGGATCAAGAGCACCTGTTGGCTCATCCGCTAGAATCAGTCGGGGATTGGTAATCAATGCACGAGCAATCGCAACACGTTGCTGTTCACCACCGCTGAGCATCATTGGTAAAGCATGTGCTCGGTGAACCATCCCCAGTCGGTCAAGCATAGCGTCTGCTAATCGGAGTGCTTTGCGTGAGGAAACGCCTTGATGACGCAACGGTTGAGCTACATTATCACGAGCATTCATATTCGGTAGAAGGTTGCCTTCTTGGAAGATGAAAGAGACCGTCTTTTGGCGTAATTCAACCAGTTCTTTACCGGTGAGTCGCGTCATGTTTTTACCAGCCAATGAAACTGATCCTGCACTTGCTTTCATCAGTCCCCCTAGGCACTTCATCAAGGTCGATTTACCCGAACCGGAGGGGCCGACTACAGCGATTGCCTCGCCTTCTTTCATATCGAGGTGAAGCCCTCTTAGCGCTACGACGTTTCCGTCCTCTGCCTTTGATTCATAGACGTGATAGAGTCCATCGGTTTTCAAAATACTTTCTTTCATCCTTCACTCCCCCTTCAGCACACTGGCAAGATCTGATTTCAGTGCACGCCGTGTGGTGACGAGCAAAGCGATGACTACTGCGGCAAAGACGGACAAGGATACCAACAGAAGTTGCGTCCATGGATACACCAGTGTCCGCGTGATCGTCGTGGAAGAGCCACCAAAGATTTGGAAGATGAATCCAAAGATATCGAAGAATCCGTTAAATGAAAGCGCTACACCGATTCCAAGACCGATTCCAAGAGCCATCGAAACCATGACAATCGAAAGAATTTCGAACAAGACCAAACGTATAATTTGGTTTGGAGATGCGCCTATTGCTTGGAGGACTGCCAATTCTTTCTGTCGTTGACTGAGAACCAAAGAGAGGAAAACGAAACTCGATGCAACTGCTGCTACACTTGCCACAACGAATTGAAGCGAGAGCAAACCAGGTGTTCCGAAAATGAGTCCACCGTTTCGCTCAACCTCTTTGTGAGAACTGGACCAATCAAGAACACTCGAGACTCTGAAATCAGCCGACAAGGTCGAAGCGAGTGCTTCAAGAGAATCCCCACTGACACCTTCAATGTCAACAATCCAAATGGTCGAGGTATGATTTGCAACTGCATCGCTGCCAACAAAGGATTCCCACGACGATTCACCGATGATCAGTGAAGAAAACATGATTGCGGGATTCACGCCGGGTATGTATTCGTGCGTGCCCATGTAATACATGTTGTGTTCATACTGGGTAATGACGATTTGAACGGTCGTATCTGCTAAGAACAGCGGAGCGGCCAGTTCAGGTGGATTTTCAGAAAAGCCCGAGGAACAATTCGTATCTTCAGCAGATGTTCCGTCAGGACATGTCGCGTTCCCGAGGGTCGTCGTCGACAAATCAGCGAATCCAAACGCTCCGGTGAGGTCTGCTCCGATGAGGTTAGCCCCGTCGAGAGTACCACCCATGAAGTTGACAAAAACAGTTTCTTGCAGGTTCGCTCCAGACAAATCGGCCCCTTCCAAGTTGGTGTCGAAGAACAAGGCTTGAGCGAGATTTGCTCCTGCAAGGTTCGCATTGGAAAGGTCGGTTCCTGTGAGGTCCACAGGTCCGAAGTCTCGACCGCTCAGATCTTGTCCTGAAAGATTCAATCCTGACCAATCGCCTTCCATGAAAGAGGAGTAAGCGATGAACAATGCATTGGGGTCGGGTTGATCGGTTCCCCCGGTTGTAAAGTTAAAGGAAAGTTCTTCCCAAGTAAAAGAGATATTTTCGCTTTGAGGATCGGTTGGCTTGAGGAGAACATCGTCTAATCTATTTTCTGTCCCTCTACCTGAACCGGCTATATCTAACGAATATGCAGCGTCTTCACCCGCAGTGAAGCCACCGTTACGATAAGCAGCCATGGCAGCGTCGATATCGGTTCCTGGAATTGATTGTTCGCTCCAGCGCAGTACGTCTTCATTGTCATCAAACAAGACCCATGTCTGTAACTTGTCTCCTCCCGAAGAATCTGCGAGAATGAGGCTTGGTACTGTTGTCGCGACTGCGGCAACATCGGTGTCGGTAAAGTTTGAAAGTAAATTCAGCAACTGATCTTCAGTGTAACCTTGTTCGAGGGTGATCTGCAGGTCGGAACCAACCGTTGCATCAACGGTCTTTTCATCGACCAGTGTGCCCGTGTAGCCCTGAACTGCTGCAAGGGTGACAATTGAGAGCGTCAGCAGCATAATGACGGCAAGTCGATTGACTGATTCTGCTGAACCAGAACCTTTCAAGCCCCTCTTGACATCGTTTAACAACGGTGTTCGTCCAAAGATGACTTGCATAATTTGAGGCCCCTTTGCCCCAATTCTACCGAGCAGCAAAGCCCCCCCAATCCAAAGGGCGAATGGACCGATGATCCCGAGTAAACCTTCGAGGAAGAAGTTTGAGACGATACCGTCTTCACTGCCGTTCATCTCAAGCCATGTATCGCCTACTGCGAGCATTCCAAACAAGAAAGCGAGCCAATGAAGCCAGCGTTTTGGTTCTGCCTTTGTTGCCGTTTTACGAACACCTTCTTCGATTTCAAGGTTGATGAAGTCACGAGCTCGACTTCGACCAAAGAGGAGCGCTAGACCGAGTGTAGTAACGGCGGTAAAGATTGTCGAGCCAATGCCCAGGGTTGGATTAACATCGAAATCTCCAGTTCTAAACTCCATAAATCCAACGGCTGAGAGGACAATAGGAACCGCAAATAACGCAAGCAAATAGCCAGCAAGCCAGGCAACAGAAGACATGACAAATAATTCCAGCAACACCATGCTTTGCAGACTGGAAGAGTCAGCACCGATGACCCGGTGTATGCTGACTTCTCTTCTTCTCTGCTCGAGAGAAAGTACCAATCCGTAAATCAAGACAGCAATCGAAAGTATGACAATTGGTATCATGATAATGTAATCGAAAATCTGAATGAGGCCGAGGAAAATATTGAGGAAAGTAATGGTCCCACTGATGATATCAGTATAATAGAGTTCGACACCTTCATCTGTGTAATTTCCATTTTGGACTTCAGTTCCGAGGTTTTCGAGCCATTCTGCTGCATCGGCGGTTGAAGTCGTAGGGAGCAATCCCTTGTCAATGGTGACGCCCAAATACATGTGATCGTTATCCATTAAGGCAGCTCGCTGAGATTCTTCAAGAACTTCCCATGTTGCAAAAATTGGATTTGGTGCGAGGGTGGGATTTCCAAAATCCCAAGGGTCATAGACGCCAACAACGGTCAAGTTCGTTGCTACCATTTCCATTCGGCAGTAGACATACCCGTTTTCTTCAGGCGTAACTTCTCCGGCGCAGTTTTCGTTGGTCACTGTTCCTTCAAAGATGGTTGATTCATCAACCACATAATGGAACGCTAAGGAGTCAAGAACATCTCCGACATTGGCTTTTGCTTGAGAAGCGATCGTCGATGGGAGAATTACGCCTCGTTGGGCGCTCATGTTCTCTGGAGTAGGCCATTCCCCCATTCCAGCAATGATGTTCTGACCCAAACGGTCTGCGAACTCACCATCAAACGATCCGGGGCCTAAGAAGCGAATTGAACGCATTTGCGAAATTGGAGGTCCCGCCTCAGAAAGTTCAGGATAATCAAACGTCACGTTCCCCCAATACGGATTTGCATCGTCTGTAATTGCAACCATCTCAAGGGGTTGCGCTACGACAAACTCTTCATTGAACAGACCGCCGCTATGGATTCCTTGACGCCCAAGGACAAGAGAACAATCACTGAATTCGTTAAACTCCGTCATCAGTTCATCGCACACATTGAGCATTGTTGTCGTGTTATTTGACCAACCTGTGGCATTTTCAACAGGTGTTCGAGCGAACTCAATTTTCGCATCAAATGGCTCGTTTTTGAGCGACTCTTCAAAGAACAATTGTGAAAGACCGACACCATAGGAAAGAACGGTCGTAATAACCAAAGATGCCAAGAACACGCCCGCAACGACAGCTAGGCCGCGCTCTTTACCTCTCCATGCACTCAACCCAGCAAGCCTCAATTGGCTTGGGGTCTCCATCACTTTGTGCATGATTCGAGCGGGGAAACTCTGAGATGGTGAAAAATCAGAAGGTTCCAGTTCAAGTGAGTCATCCCCTTTGGTCATTCTTCTTCACCTCCTTCTTCATCATCCAAGCCCCATGCAGAACGAATATCCGATGCCTCAGTTTTTCCATCATTAAGCAATAACATTCGATCAGCATTTGAAGCGAGGTCAGGATCGTGCGTGACCATGAGAATTGAAATCGGATTCACTTCATCGTGACAGAGGTCCTTGAACAATTGGAGCACCTCTTTTCCACTGGCGATGTCGAGGTTTCCTGTTGGTTCATCGGCAAGAAGGAAGGGGCGGTTTCCGGCTATTGCTCGGGCGATAGCAACACGTTGTTGTTGCCCACCTGAAAGTTGGTCCGGCACGTGATGCATTCGGTCTGCGAGGCCAACTTTTGAAAGCGCGATTTTAGCCGCTTCATCTGCTTCTCTTGAGGACATACCTGAAAGTTCGAGGGCAATGGCCACATTGTCAACTGCAGTGAGGTTGTCAAGAAGATGGAAATCTTGGAAGATCCAGCCGACTGATTCGCGACGGACATCCACGACATTTGAAGGGCTTTTTTGACCATAAGTTTTGTTTCCAAGAGTGATGGATCCTCCGTCGCCAGCGAGAAGGCCCCCGATGATATTGAGAAGCGTTGATTTTCCAGATCCAGATGGGCCCATGAGGGCGACCATCTCTCCAGTTTTGATGTTCATGTCTACGCCCTTGAGGACTTGCAATTTGTTGGAGCCTGAACCAAAGGTCTTTGTTAGTGCGCTTACTTCAAGCATAATCTCACCAAACGGTATGCAACATCACAATCTTTTGCTATTTGAAATAATGTCATGGGGCATTCATGTAAACCCGCCATAACAGGGGAAAAAGCGTAACGCGAATCTATGAACTCATCGCTTCAATTGTGAAGCCACCTTAGTGGCGTTCGCTTCACTCGACCTTGCTAACGCCAATGGCGTTTGGGCCTTTTTCGCTTTCTCCAACTTCGAACTGGACGGTGTCTCCGTCCGTGATCTCTCCAGTAACTTCGGAGATGTGGACGAAGAGGTCTGCGCCACCTTCAATTTCAATAAATCCGAATCCTTTTACTTGGTTAAACCACTTAACTGTACCTTGAGGCATGGCCCTGCGTTAAGCATCAAGTACTTGAGGAAGCGGTATCGAATCCCCAAGTTCAGACCTTCCTTTGGACCTTATTGGAGAAGCCAGAACCGTCAAACTGCAGCTTTTGGGCGCATAAGCCGATGAAACAGAGGAGGGATCAATGCAACCCAGAACATCACATAATAGCCGTACGGGAGTTGGGGTGCAGTGTCATGGACATCCAGGCGTTGATAAGGCGTGCTTGCCTTCAAGTGATGCGACGGATGGAGTGGGAGTTCAAGCAGCGTCCAACGGGACCAGCGGTGACGGCTTTCCCACGCATGTGTTGCATTTGGACGCTCTTCCTGGCCACGGGTCAATCCATGATGTTGCAGGTAATTAACGAACTCAACCAGATAGATAGCAACCCCTGCTTGCGCCACAAAGGCCAACAAAATGTTTGGATCTATTGCGAACAACCCTACGAGCAACCCTGCTTCAAGAAGCAAAGAACGCCCCGTGTCTTTGGGACGAGCACTCCAGGCCCCTAGGATTTGGAGGGGCACGGTGCGAAGGAAATGGAAGTAGACGTTCCTGCCCCAAGGCGAGGAGGTTGGGTCAACAGGACGGGCCCAATGCCTGTGATGCGTGTGGTTGTGTTCGACCGTAAAGTGGAGGTAAAGCACGCTCAACAGGTCGAGACGGGCCAACCACCAACTCCCCGAGCGCAGTCGCCGGTGGCCGAGTTCATGAGCGGCGACGATGCCGGAAGCACCTGTGGCAAGCCCGGTCGAAACGACACCAAGCCAAACGTAGCCAGTCAACCCGTCCATTGAGACCCTCACGAGAAGCGCAATGACAATGATCGGCACCATGACACCATGAAGATGAACTATGATGTTGTGCGCCCGACCTTCTTGGAGCGGATTGGTTTGTGTGCTGGTCCCAACCAAGGCGTCGATAAATGGATAGAGACCCAGTACAATGAGAACCGTAAGACCCATCCACCAAGATCCAAGACCAAGACAAACCAGGGTCATCACCGGAGCGATAAGCCCCAAGAGATGCGGTTGCCATCGGTTCATGGTTCAAGCATAAAGCCGAGTGTTAAGTGCCTTTGTGTTCACTGTCGGCCGAAGAATTGGCCAAGTTTGCGGAGCAACGAGGTCTTGAAGATCCCATTGGTGAGTTCCTGTTCGGCCATCACAGCGTCAACGTATGATTCGAGGTAGGTGTCCATCAGAGTTGCCCCCCATCGTTGTGAAAGATGCCCCGAGCGTTTGGTGTGGCTCGATAATCGGCAATCGCGTGGATGATGCCATCCAATAGATTGACGAAGATCCCGCTTCGATGCAGCTGTTGTTCCATTATTCCGTCTACGTAGGTTTCCAATTCAATGTCCATGCGTGTTCCCCCTGAAGTTCGTTTGTCTTCAGTGTATATTTGGAACCGGCCCTATATCAATCAGTGGTAAAATTGCCAACACATAGGTGCAAAAACAAAAGCAGGTGTTTATTTAAACACTTATTGGATTTAGCGTTGCAGTTCACTGAACACCTTCATGTTGAGAAGAATTTCACCAAAATCTCTGGCGTAAGCGCATAACCGTCGAACCGACTCCGAGAGGCGTAAGTCAAACGCCATCCACTCGTTTGTGAGGTGGTTCTTCAATAGGTCCTGTTCGTGTTCAATCAGACGATGTTGACATTCCTTGAGGTCGTGCCTTGCCGCTTCGATTCGGGTTGAATCACGGGTTCGGATGTTGATCATCAGTTCCTTCAAGCTGGATTGCCATTCTGGGATTTGCTCAAGCGGCGTCATCTCGATCATGTTCTTCGTGAGTTTTGGATGTTCGATGACAAGCGTTGCGATGCTAAAGGCATGGTCCATCATGCGCTCAAGGGATCGAGCCAGGTTAGCATATTCTAGCGCCTGTGTCCGCGTCAAATTGAGTTGTGTGGCAACCAAATGGGAATCGATGAGAATACGAACCTGCCGTTCAATCAAGTAAAGCAAAGCGTCCACCTCGTTTTCCCGTTCCTCTGCATCCGTGATGTACTCGCGATCTTCGCCATCAAACACACTCAAAATGTCACGTGTCAATGAAGTGACTTGGAGGTACATTCGATTCAAACTTGCGTGTAAAGGCATATCACCAGCGTTCATCAAGCACCGAATGTGCGTACCTGATGGTTCTTCATCCATGATTTCAAACCCGCGCGTGCTTCGAAGA
>MDSV01103966.1_pt1 | contig 33579 bp, 28 predicted proteins | sample 810851 | NCBI WGS metagenome assembly MDSV01 (sample SAMN05326640, study PRJNA326480) | marine metagenome | isolation source: seawater | place: Atlantic Ocean: North East | collected 2012 | reverse complement strand
TTCTTTGACTTCATTAACTTCTGAACCAAAAAATTTGTTAATTCTATTTTTGCAATCAAATCTTTCATCATTAGTAAAATAAACATCCCTTGCTAGGGAAATAAATTTTTCGTTAAAATTTGATTCTTTTTCGTACACCCTTATTTCATCTTCAATGTCCCACAATTTTGTGTTAATTGAAACTAAAGTAGATAAAAATTTATCAAACTCTTTTTCATTTGTTTTTCTTACTACATCCGCCGTTTCTTGAAGAAACTTAAGTTCTTTATTTATCTCTAATAATTTTTGAGAGTCTTCTATTTTTACTTTTTTAATTTTTAAGATAGAAAGCTTATCTAATAACTCCCCAACGGATATCTCAATTTTTATCTTCATAATATTTAATATTCCATTTCTTTTTACACTTAACTATACTTCCTCGAACGTCATGATATATTAACTTTGCTTTCGTATCAACTCTATCAACTAAATGAAGGAAGCTGCTGTTAACACAATGTATTTCAGTGGCATTCTTTATTAATTTAGAATATAGAAATATGTTATTAAATATATCTGTTTCCTTATCTACATATATAATTTGCTTACTTTTAATCTTTAGGTCGTAAGATACATTTGAGGCATCTTTATGAACTAATACGTAATTAGTAGGGTCAACTTTATAGTAATTTATTAGATAATCCATAAGCTCATTTTCAAGTTTTTCATTTTTTGGAAAATAAAAATATTTATAAGAGAATCTATATGGAAGTTTGACCAATTTGTAAAAATCATAATAAAAAGGCTTTCCTGAATTTGTCCATCCGATTTTTAAAATTTTTAATTCATTATTTTTTGCAAATTCTTCAACAAAATCATGTAAAGTATTGGCACTATCTAAAGGAGCTGAAACTATTTCAACAGTCGGATTTTCTCTGTATAGAAAATCTGCCTGTTTGTGGAATTTTTTGTCTACTATTAAATTGATTTTTTTAAAATTTTTACTTAGCTTATTAACTAGTCCGTTACAAATTATCATATCTCCCAGACCAAGATGATGATAAAGAATAATTTCTTGATTTTTGAAATGTCTATAATTTTTGATGTAGAGACTATTTTCTGACATGTGATTTAATAATAGTTCTAGTAGGATATTTCGTATTGTCTAATTTTAAAAAACAACCTTAAACGACTTGTACATCTTTTCTTTATTGATTTCGCTTGTACTTTAGATGACCTTTTTAAAAAAATTAAAAATAAAAATAAAATAGTTTAAAAATTAATATTTATAAGTAATTAATTGTTTAAAACTCTTAAATGAAAAGTACATTATTTTTATTTTTTTTGAAATAACTCCGCTTCCCCAACTTACAGAATCAATCTTTAGATTTTTATTTTTACTAATAGGGATCCGAGTAAATGATTGTTTATTTTTTAACATAATTAAAGTTGAAAAAATATTAGGAATAAGGGTTTTTTCGGGAATTTGTTTCCATAAATTTAAAAACATAGAAGAAGGATATAACCTTATTGGGCAGTTGGTATCTTGAAATACTACAAATGACTTCAAAAAGATAATTAATTCACTACAGGTTGTTATAAACTGCCTAAACACTCCTTCATCAAAGTATTTTCGTTTTCCAATTACAATTTTATCATTTAAATTTGTATTTAAAATTGAGACCAAGTCACTGTGTAAATAGCAAAAATCAAAATCAACGGTCAAAACAAAATCAAAATCTTTAATTTGTTCCAATTTTGAAAGACGAATTAAAGATCCACCATGGCCAAGGTTGGTATTATTTTTAATTACTTCGTAATTTATGTTATTTTGGTTTAAATAATCTGAAAGATTATCTGCAGTATTATCATTCGAATTGTCGTCGCAAAATACAAATTTAAAATTTACATCGAGTTTTGATAGATTATTAATTAATTTTTTAAACTCGTTCAGATTATTTATTTCATTATAAAAAGGAATAAGAACAATAATTTTATTCATTTTGTAAATTTCTGAATAGTGCGAATGCCTGAGCTATTGCTTGATCTTGATTGATATAGGTATAATTAGCTAACCTTCCACAAAAAGAAACTTTATCTGAAAAGTCTTTTTGAATAAAGTTTTTTAGCTTCTCATTTTCTTTTTCATAAATTCTTTCTACAGTTGGGTACGGGTAATGCTTGTCATCAGTACCAGGATATTCATAAGCAACTACACTCGCATTTACTTGCTGTCCTGATGCGTGTTTTGTTTCTACTGTTCGTGTATAAGGAATATTCAAATCAGGATAATTTATGACGTAGTTTTCAGTTACTTTTTCGTCTTTATCTAAGTTTGGAAAATATTTTGGTTCTAATTTTATACCTCGCCATTTTAAAATGTCTTGATTCACAAAGCCATCTAATGGGCACGTAAGTATTAAATGATCAAAATTTTTAAATTCATTTTCAACATTGTCAATATTTACTTCTTTCATTAGTTCGATATCAATATTTTTTATAACATTCTTAATAATTGGAGACGCACCTTCAGGGTGAAAATACTCATACTTGTCACTGAACAGTCTTTTATATCCATTGGATCTTAATTCAATCCTTTTTGGCGCAAAAGCACTTGATAGTTCTTTAAGATTATCTCCCCATTGCTTGATTGAATAGCCTTTTATAAAAAGCTCATACAGTGTCGGTCCCATCATTGAAATTACATATTCTTCAAAATTTTTTCCAGATGGCTCAGAAGGCAACATTTCAAGTTCTTGTTTAATTAATTTCCAATTTGGGAGTGTTTTTAATTCATCAACTTGAGGAGGCCAGGACATTAAAAACTCTTCGTCATTTAGCAAAAACTTAGTTAAAACTTTGTGTTCATATTTTCTAGTCATTCCATATTTTTGAACAAAACTTGCAACCTTTTCATTATTTGTATGAAAAATATGAGCACCAAAAGGCTCCCAAATTACATCTTTGTGAAGAAAAGAACTTGAGTGGCCTCCAATGTAATTTTCTTTTTCCAATATTCGGACTTCATTTCCTTCATCAAACAAAAGTTTTGCAATTGTTGCACCAGACCATCCTGCACCTACGATTAAATATTTTTTGCTCATTTTTATATAGCTTAGGTTAGTTTAAAAAAAGAATATAGTTAATTCGCTAAATCTTTTTTACATGCTTGTACAAAATAGGGTGAACTAATGATAAAATTTTTATTATGCAATTCTTTCCAAACAATAAAAATTTAATTATTCAAAAAATAAAATGATTTATATTCAAAAGATTTATAAATATATGAGTAAAAAAGATATAGCACTTTTTATTTTAATCTACTCTTTATGCCTGTATGTCGATAAAAGCCTTACGATTATTTTAATTTTTGTGTACGCAACAAAATATACTAAATACAAACCAAATTATTTTCTTTATGTTCTAAGTCTGATATTTATTTACCCAATAGAACTTAATTATTTACTTAAAGGTGTTATTTTCTTTGTATTTGTAGTCATTCTAGAAATAATATATAGAAGAGAAGCAATACTTTTTTTGCAGAATTATTGGATAGATGCTCTATTTTATGCATCAATTTTTAGTTATTCATTTTTAAAATTTGATATTCAAGCCTATTTTATGAAATCCAATACAGATATACAGATATGGATGATTAATGCATTTAGGTTATCAGAATTTAATTCGTCTACATTTAATTTAAATTGGGATAATAAAGGCCCACTAATTTCAAACTTATATAAATATATTTCAACTTTTAATTTATTTGAAAGCGTTTGGCATGATTTAACTTTCTTTTATTTCCTGTTTTTATTGATTATGTTGATAATAATAAAGAAAAATCTTCAAGAATATTTTTTGAACAAAAATGTTATCGCAATTAATCTATCTATCTTTGTACTATTTCTTGACTTTGTAAACCAAGATACTGCAGCTTACACTACTTTTGATGCAAGATTTTTAACAGTTTTTTTAAACATACTTGCAATTTATTTTTATCAAAAATCTAAATTTAAAATCTCAGTTTTTTTATTTTTTCTTAATTATCTAAATCTAATTAGCAATTTATTAGTATTTTTAGTTTTTCAATTTTTAAATTTACTATTTTTTCTTCAAAAAAAGCGTCAGATAATATCTAATTTATTAATATACTTCTCATTAATTTTTTTACATATGATCTGGTTGCTTTACACAGATCAATTAGAAAGTTTTTATTTAAATAATATTCTTTTTAATTCACGTCTTGATGGAAATTATTTTGATCTAAATATATTAAAAATAGTTTATGACAATCTTTTCTTTACCATTCCAAGCTTAATATTTATTCTTTACTTAATTAAAAATAGAAATCAACTTGAATTTAATTACAAAGCAATAGTATTTCTTGTTCTAATTTCAGAATCAATTCATTTGGTTTTAACCGGACCAAGGTTTTATCATTACAATGTATTAATTATTCCATATATCTATATAGCCACGCTTATCTTCTTGGTTGAAATAGAAAAAAAAGTTCGGATTCAGTTTTCAATGGTATTCATAATAGTTTTTTTAATAACAGGAGTACTTAGTAATAATAATTTTTTACCAAATAAATTAACTTCAGAAAGGCAATTTACACATACCTTTGATGCTAAAAATATTTACTTCAATTTAAACAGTCTTAATATTTCTACTGATACAAGAATTAATACTCTTGTCAAAATTAGTAAGAATCAAAAAAAACAACGCGCTTTAGTTTTAGCAAACTCTGATGAATATGACTATATTTTCAATAAGCTAAATTTGTTGCCAACTACTAGATTGTGGAGCCCTATATACCACAGAGACGAATTTTTTAACTCTAACCGCTTGTATGATTCTGAAGATTTTATAAAGATACTTAATGATGATTTAAGCAAAGAAAAACCAAAAGTATTTTTGATGTCTCAAAATAATAAAGAATTGCGGAAAAGTATTATTTATGATTATTTCAACTCCAACTTAGTGAGGACTGAATGTATAGAAAAATTTTGTTTCTATGAACGCAAGAAATAATTTAAAATCAGTAAAAGAAAACAAATCAGCTGAAGTCAATTTAAATGATATAAATAAATAGTATTTGGAAACCCTAAGAAAACAAGATTATAAAAAAATTAGTTATCAAATTAGTTGTAAAGTTAGAGAATGATAAATATTTTAAAAAACTTATATAGATCTTATAGTTTTTATAAGGTACCAAAAAAAATTAAATTAAATTTTGTTAAATTAACCAAAAATTATGAGGAAAATATGAGAACCTTTTTAGTTGGAAATTACTTTAGAAACGAAACAGAAATTAACGAGCAAGACCTGGAAGACCATATCAAACAAAGAGTTAATTTAGCAAGATCAAAAATTTTACCATGGGTCTTGAGGACAATAGATCTTAAAAACAAGAAATTACTAGAGGTTGGAAGCGGAACAGGGTCCAGTTCTATTGCATTTTCCGAACAAGGGGCAATTGTTACAGGCATTGATGTTGACGCTACTTCGATAGAAGTGGCTAAGTACCGTTCTAATTTATTAAATCAAAAAATAGAGTATATTAATCTTTCAGGAGTCGAGATAAAACAAATTGAAAATAATTATGACGTTATCTTATATTACGCATGCTTAGAGCATATGACTATAAGTGAAAGAATTGAGTCTCTTCAACAAGCATATTCAAAATTAAATAAATCGGGCTTTCTTGTTATTGTTGAAGCCCCTAATCGTTTGTGGATTGAAGACACCCATACTTCAGAATTGCCATTTTTTCAATGGTTACCTGATGATTTAGCTTACTTGTATTCTAAATTTAGTCCTAAGGGTAGCTTTAATTCAAGATACACCGATAATGAGTTTAACTATTTGGCTGAATTTCACAGAAGAGGAAGGGGAGTTAGCTATCATGAGTTTGATTTGGCTTTTGAGAACTATGAAAATTTGGAAATAGTGAGTAGCTTAAATAGGCTGGTTTATTCTAAAAATTTATTAAATACTTTTCTTTATAAAAAAATATACAAACTCTATCTAAAGCAATTTACAAATAAAAACAAAGCTTTCGTTGAGGAATATTTAGATTTAATAATACAAAAAAAATAATTATGAATAAATTAGCTACATATTTTTATTTATTTAGATATTGGCAATGGTTAAAAAATATTTTAATTTTTATACCTCTGTTGCTGACTGATTTTACAAAAACTAATTTGTTAATAGATCATCTTGTTTTATTTGTTTTATTTTCTTTCTTTGTTTCCTCAACCTATATTCTTAATGATATTAAGGACTTCAAAGAAGACAGAAAACATCCAAGTAAGAATAAAAGGCCAATTGCTTCAGGCGAGATAAGCCAGGCTGAATCAATTTTTCTTTCAGCTTTCCTTTTTTTTACAACTATTTACTTAACTTTTTATTTTTATGGCCTTGATATATTCAATTTATTTTTAGGTTATTTACTTTTAACCATATTTTATTCATATAAATTAAAGTATATAATTTTCCTCGATGGCTTTGCTGTTTCTTTTTTGTATATTATTAGGCTTTTAATTGGAGGCCAGTTGTCAGAAATAACTATTTCAATTCAATTAACTTTTTATGTCTTTTTTTTAAGTATGATTATTTTTTATTTGAAAAAAAACTCTATTTTAAATACAAATGATTACACAAATAGAATGAAAGAATCTATAAAACGTCAAAATTCTAGACTACCAATATCTGTTATTTTAAATGGTTTACTTATAATTTTAAATATTTCTTTAATGCTTTGGATGGTTGAATTTATTGATTCAAAACTAGATTTTTTGTTTGCGTTCTTATTTATTGCTCTGCATATCCTACTTCTTAAAGATTTGATTTCCTTATCACAAAAAGGCCTTATCGAAGATCTTGCAAAGGATGTTTTTTCTTTTAAAAACGTAAAAATAAAAATTATTTTTACGTTTACTTTTTTTGTTCTTTTCTATTACGTATAAATAGTTAGGCTTAAATCAATGGAAAAAAAAATATTGTCTTCTTGGGGAAATAATATTACTAAAGAAATTTTCTTAACAGATAAAATTAACAAAGGAACAATAAACATTGGTAATCAAAATTCATATGGTGACTGTTTTTTTCCTATGGGCCAGCATGTAATCAAAAATAAAAAATTAGACAATGAAATAAAGTATTTTTCCTCATCGAAAACTATAAAAGAAATGTGTGAACAGAGTAAAATTGTTCTCTATGGTATTCCAGGTAAAAGCAATGTTACTCTTGGCGGTGCTATAGCTTCTGATACTCATGGTAAAGATAATATTTGGGGTGGAAGTTTTGAAAAAAATATCAAAGAGATTTATATTCAACTCCCAAATACAGAAAAGTTAGTAGTTTCAAGAGAAGTTGAGCCAGAGATCTTTGAATCTACAATTGGTGGATATGGCCTATCTGGTTCAATTCTCGGGTGTAGCTTTAATAGTCAATTGCCAAATTACTCTAATTTTTTTACTAAAACGGTTAAAACTGGTTCTGGCGTAGAAGATCTCTTATCTAGTTTTAAATTTGAAAATAAAGTTTATGCTGTTGGCTGGATCGATTTACTTAGTAGTAAAAAATATTGGGTAATTGATAATTATAGAGAATATGACAAATTTAAAAAAAGTAAATCAAATAGCAACAATAATGAACTATCTATATCTGCACCCTTAATAGGTAAAAACGTATTAGGTAGCATGTCTTTTGTAAATAAATCATATTATTACAAAAATAAGTTATTTCAAAAAAAAACAGTAAATATAGAAAAAGTGTTATACCCTCTAGGTTTTTTGACTGATACAAGAAATATTTCTAAAAATAGAAAAATTATTCAAGTACAGTTTTCTATTCCTAATCATAAAGAAACATACTTGGAAGAATTGATCAACCTTTTAATTTATAAGCAAGCTCCTTTATTGTGTAGTATCAAAAAACTAAATAATTCCAATACATATAACAATTTATCATTTTTTCAAAACGGTTGGTCTGTTGCGGTAGATTTTCCTTATGAAAATTTTAATGAAAAATCAATTAGAAATTTTTATAAAAAATTAATTGAGCATAGTGGAAAAGTTTATCTTGCAAAAGACTCAACAATAAATACTGATGAATTTCGAGAAATGTATCCAAACTATAAAGAATGGGAAAATACAATTAAAAAATTAGACCCAAAAAATATCTATCAATCAGCATTGTCCAATCGACTTGGTCTAAAGTCATGGTAAATAATTATTTAATTGTAGGAGCAGACAGTGAATTAGCTAGAGAGTTTATTAAGGCTAATCTAAATAAAAATAATAAAATCTTCAAAATATCAAGAAATGATTTTGAAAGTGATATTGAGATAAAAGACTACATTAAAGATTTCAGAACAATAATTAATTACGCTAAAAAAATACCACACTGTTATGTTATTTTTTTTAATGGTTATTTGGTAGAAAATAGACCTATACAATATCCATCAACTGAAGAAATAACAGCAACTTATAAAATAAATTTTCAAATACCATTTTTTTTAACACAAAAAATGTCACAATTAGAAAATATTGAAAAATATGTTTATATTTCAAGTATTGCAGCTGTAAAACCTAGATTTAAAAATTATATATATGGGAATGCAAAAAATATGCTTGAAAAATCGATATCTGACATGGGCCTAAAAAATATTTTGTTTCTTAGGTTTGGTAAAATAAAAACTAAAATGTCAGCAGATCATAAAGATTTAGTTTTTACACTAAACAAAGAAAACGCCGCAGAACTAATATATAGAAATTTAAAAAAAACTGGAATTACATATCCTAATTTTGGACTTTTGTTAATTTCTTTTATACTCAAGTTGCTTCCTTCAAAACTTCTTAACTATATTGAAAAATCTTTAAGTTAATTATTTATTCTTTGTTTCTTTATAACTATTGAATATAAAGTAAGCAAGTGGAACAAAATAAGAAATATTTAACTTGTTAACTCTCAGTAAATAAATAACATTTAAATCTCCTACACAACAATGAGGGATCCTCCATAAAATTAGAAAAGATAAACCAAAAACTAGAATATAAACAATACTTATATTTTTGATTGCAATATTCTCATCTTTGTTTTTAAAAAAATATAATATACTAAGCATATTCAACAATAAAAATAACCACCTTCCCCAGTCGATAGCAATAATAAATAGTGGAGAAATGTTTAAAAATACGATACTCACTAATAATTTATTTTTTATAAAAAAACCATTCATTATTAGAGGAACAAGAGCAAGTAAAAGGTAAAAACCATAAACTAAAAAATATTTATTATTAGTAAATACTGTGGAGTAAACCATTTCAAGGGATGAAAAAAAATCTTGGTTTAGGTAATATGATTTTTCACACCCTATATTTTTAAAATTTGAATAATACTCGATGCAAAACTTATTAGCAATATAGGTTAAGTTTTCCGTATTAAGGTAGTTATATAAAAATATTAGCAAGTTTATGAATGTCGAAAAAGCAACAAAACTAAAGTACTTTTTATCTCTGAGTATGTAAAACATTAAAAATATAAAAAATAAATTTATCTCATGTATATAAAATGAAATGTTAAGAAATAACACTCCAAGAATATATAGTTGTTTATTATTTATTTGCGAGTAATAGACTATTACCAAAATACTTATTAATCCAAATATTTCTTTATTGCCCGCTCCACCACTAACTGTATAAATTTGATGAGTTAGTAACGCTGGGGAAAGAAGTAGGAAAATATCTATAGGTGATTTTGCTGAGAATTCATAAATTTTTAAAAACAAATAAGTATAAATAAAATGTATTAAAAATATAACAATTGGAATATACAAATAAGCAATACTAAAAATATCATCAGACAATAAATTTAAGAAAGACCCAAGAAAACCTCTTCTTACAAATCCAAATTCATAGCTTATTAAGTACTCTTGAATCACTTGAGAGCTTTTCTTTTGGTTGTTAAGTTTATTTAAATTTACTAATCCTACAAAAGCTGGAACAATCATTAAAATATATTTATTCAATTTAGGATAAAATATTCTTATTATTTTTTCTGAAAATGCTTTTAAATAATCTGGGTTTTTAATCTTTAAATAAAATAAATAAACTAAAAGCACTTCTAATAATAAAAACTCATAGGTATAGAATCCTGGAAATTCTGGATTTCTAAAATCTGAACTAAAAAAAAAGTTTATAAATAAATTAAAAAGAGAAAATACAATTAATGAAAAATGCTTATAAAACCGTTTACTTAAAGTAAAAAATAAAAAAATAATTAAAAATCCAAAAAATTTTAATAATTGAAATAATAAATTATCGTCTCCTATTTTTATTCTAATTTCGGGCCATCCATCTTGAATCCCAATTACTTTATTTACGCATTCAATCTGATGAAAGTTAAATATTGACGAGAGATATTCTTTACTGACTTCAATTTTTTTATTTTCCTGTTCCATATCATAAAAATTAAACTGATTTAAAGAATACAGGCAGCTATCTTCTGTTGAGAAGTTCTTGTAATCAATATTAGATTGAGTTAGCCCAAAACCTAGAAAAATTAAATATAATAATAAGGCTGAATAAATAAAAAATACTAAGATCAAAATTCGTTGATACCTGTTTAATAACTTAATTTTCATAATTAAAACTTGCGTATTCGATAAAAGTTAAAAAGAAATTATCTAACTTCATTATAAAATCTTATCATTACGCAGACTTTTATGGGTTAAATCAATGGTTTTATACAAACTTCCCCCTACCTTGGATAATGTAAAAAATTAATCGTAATTTCATTAATTTGATTTGGTTTTTGGAAATATAGTTATTTGGACTTAGTAAGTAGTTAAATTAGGCTGGTTTATTCTAAATATTTATTAAATACTTTTGTTTACAAAAATATAAAAATAATAACAAAGCTTTAGTTGAGTAATATTTAGAATTAAATGTACACAAAAAACAATAATGAAAACAGTTAAATTTAATTTTCAATTCATCGTGACATCTTTTTTTGTTTTATCAACTTTTTATATATTAATTTATAATATTTTGCATTATGCGCCGATACTTGGCTATGACGGAGAAGCACACTTTTCATATGTCAACTCTTTAGCCCGGTATTTACCAAGACAATTAAGACTACCAAGCTCTGATGAAACAAGAGAATTTTTTAGTCCACCATTAGGATATTTAGTTCCTGCTGTTTCTCAAGTAGTTTGTCGTAATTTAATTAATTCATCAAATTTTTTGGTGGATTGCCAGCCTATTTTTGGAAAGAGCACACAGGTTTTTCAATCTCTTCTTTACGTTTTTACAATTAATATAAATCTTGTTACTTTAAAGAAAATCACAAACTCAAAAACCCTTTTTAACTTACCCTATCTTATTTTAGTTTCACTTTTAGCTGTTAACTACAGAACGATCTCAATGGTTAGAGGAGAACCCTATATCTTATTTTTCTTGAGTTTATTCATGCTAGCAATATTAAAAGTTGAAAGAGGAAATTTTGGGATTCAACCAAAAAATATTCTTTTAACTGGACTCATAATTGGATGCTTAGCACTGAGCAGGCAATGGGCATTCTTTCTTTTCATTCCAATTTTAGTAATTGCTTTTTTTGGAAAACTTGATTCTAAGAGTGCACATTTTAAATTTTGGGTATTTAGTTCAGGGTTTGGAGCACTACTTTCTAGCTGGTTTTACATAAGCTTATATTTAAATTACGGGTCATTTACAACATTTAATTTATCAAAACCCAAGTTTTCCTTTTCTAACCAATCATTTGAATTCTATATTCCAAACTTTGATCAAATAAAATATCTTTTTACAAAACCAATAAGACCTTATCTTGAAAATCAATTTATTACTACTTTATATGCTGACACTTGGGGTGATTATTGGGGCTATTTTTCTTTTACATCAAGATTCCTTCAGATTGGAAGAAATCAACTAGAGATTGGAGATTATTTTGCAAGAGTTAATGTACTTTCTTTAATCACTACCGGTATAATTTGTTTTTTTTGTTACAAAACATATACAAATTTTAAAAACATCTACTTAATTAAATATATATTTTTAGCAATGTTGTGCAGCATTCTGGGTTTTTTATTGTGGGTAATTTCATTCCCAGTAGCTAATGGAGGCACCATCAAATCTTCTTACATTATTCAGTTTTTTAATCTAGCCGTTTTTTCTGCTTCCGTATCTTTTTACAAGCTCCAGTTTGTTAATAGAAGACTGTATATATTTTTAATATCAGTATTAACAGTTATTTTCATTCATAACTTTCAAACATTTTTATCTCACTTTCCTATTAATTATTACCCTTAAGCAAAAACAAGATCACATTAAAAATCAAGCATTTCAAAAGATTAGGGTAAATTTATGATTCAAAAAATACTTTATTAAAAACATTATTAAACTTAGAAAGTTAATGAAGAATAAACTAAAAACCAAATTCCCTAAAATTTTAAATATTTATTATAAATTTCGTTTTTATATCCGAGCAATTTATATACCTGAAACCAGAGCTCATTTAAAGTGGAAATTAATATCAGGTGACAAAAGAATGCATAAAAATTATTCTTTAAATTCTGAAAGCATTTTTTTTGATTTAGGAGGATTTAACGGTAGCTTTAGTGAAAAAATGATAAAAGAGTTCAATTGTTATTGTTATATTTTTGAGCCTCATCCGAAATATTTTGACATTTTAAATAAAAAATTTAATTCAAATGAAAAAGTCAAAATATTCAACTTTGGCCTCTTAGATAAAAACAAAAATATATATTTATCAGATGATTCAGCATCTTCAAGATTAATTTCTTCTGATCAAGGGATTAATGTAAATGTAAGAGATGTAAGCGAAGTTATTGATGAACTAGAAATTGAAAATATCGATTTGTTAAAATCAAACATTGAAGGAGCTGAATACGATCTCTTAAATAGACTTATTGATACTCATAAAATTAAAAAAATAAAATCTTTACAAATCCAATACCATAAAGATCATACTGAAAATGCAGAATTCCTAAGAGCTGAAATTAACAAAAAACTCAACAATTCTCACGTTAATATTTGGTCATATTATTTTGTATGGGAAAGATGGGACATTCTTATTTAAAAATTTTAAAGTAAATTTTTAAGAACTTACTCCTGGTAGGTTTGTAAATTAAATTTGCTTTTGATTTTAAATAAAATTTAAATTTTCTAAATATCAACAAATTTTTATTAACTTGAATATTGACACCGGTTAAATTAGAAAATATTCTTTTCTCAAAGATGTCATTAGTCAACATAGCAAAGAATTTATTCAAATCAGTAGGGTTAGCCTTTTTGCTGTTATTTAACTTTTCTATACTTATGTTTTCAAAATTGTTTAAGAATACAGCATCCAAATTATCAAAGCTATTGTAATTTAAAGAGTTTATAGCAACTGGGGTTGAACCGGCAATCAAAGCTTCCCAAAATCTGTGTGTATCAATTCCATTACCTGGTGGGCATAAAACATACTTATATTTAGAGAGGTCATACATATATTCATCATTTCTCAAGTTCTTTATATTTAAATGAAAGTCGTTATTGTTTTCATATTTTTGGATTATGTTTTGTCTTACGTAATAATTTGTATTCGGATTAAAGTTTAGATAAATTTTTTCTATTTTATCTTCATGGTTTAATTCATCATAATATTTTTCTGGGTCTAAGTTTTTTTCATACATTTTATTAGCTAACCCAAGAGGAATGGGAATCAAGTTTGGGTCAGAAAAGCTTACATTTACCGAGTACCACTTGACTATAGAAGATGGCATTTTTTGAAATATTTTTTTGCCTATAGATCTATCTGATTGATGAGAAATTAACTTTAGATTTTTAATTTTTTTATTTTTTAAACTCTTAAACAAAACTTCTAAATAGTCAGAATTACAAAATATTACATCACCGTCATTTAACTTAAAATTTTTTAAAATATAAGTCATGTAATCATTGTTTTTGTGGATTATAAAAGCATTTAGATTTCTGTTGTTGAAATCGTCAACTGAAACGGTCTCTGAAAAAATAACATCAGCCATTCTTGCAAGGTCTTCACTTCTAAAATAATTTTGTAGTGAATTTCTTAAATCTTTTTCAGAAACCATATATATTTAATTCTAAATAAAGAAAAATTAAAACAAATAAATTTTCTTTTAAGTAGTGTTATAAATAATGAAAAATATATTGATTACGGGAATTTCAGGACAAGACGGAGTATTTCTCTCAAAAAAACTACTTCTAGAAGAAGAAGATTTAAAAATAGTTGGCATATCACGTCAGGACAAAACAAGTATTTATAATAAATTGCAATATTTAGGTGTTGAAAGTTCATTATTTAGGAAGTTAAGTATATTTAACCTAAATCTAGAAAAATCTGATGAAGTAAAACAATTTTTAAAAGACCAAAAATTTAATTATGTCTATAATTTAACTGGTCCAAGCTCAATTTATAAATCAATAAACAAAGAATATGATTCAAAACTTATAAATATTATTTTTGATAACTTAACTAATTCATTAATTCAGCAAAAGAATTTATGTAATTTTTTTCAAGCATCTTCGTCTGAAATGTTTGCCCAAAATGAAACAGGTTTATTTAATGAAAATTCTGAAATGCATCCAAGATCTCCGTATGCAACTGCAAAATATAAGAATCATAAAAAAGTATTAAATCTAAGAAAAGAATACGAATGGAAAATAACATCTGGGATATTGTTTAACCATGAATCTGAATTTAGAGGTGATGAATTTTTAATCAAAAAAATTATTAATAGTGCCATAAGAATTAAAAAAAATAAACAAAACAGCTTAGTTTTAGGCTCGACGAGCCTTGTTAGAGATTGGAGTTACGCTAGTGATATTTGCGAAGCTATTTATTTGATAAACACAATTAATTCAAATTCACATTATGTAGTAGGTTCTGGAAGAGGAACATCAATTGGTGAAGTGGTAAAGTATATTTTTAACTATTTAGATCTAAATTTTGAGAAATATTTAGAAATTGATATTTCATTATTGAGAAGAGATGACCCAGGAACAATTATATGTGATAACAAGAAACTCATTGACGACTTAAATTGGAAACCTCAAGTCAGTTTAGAGAAGATGTTAGAAAAAATTTTAAAGTTCAGATTAAGCGATCATCATATATAATTTTGTTTAAGATCATCCAAAATTCAAATACAGCTTTAAGTGTATAATTATAAATAATAAGGAACCTTTATGAAAAATAAAGAAACAGCTGTATGTGTAGTTGCTAATTTTAAATATATTTATAAAAATTTTGATAGGTTTATAAATCAACTAAGGCAATCTGGTAATTATTCTGGTGATATATTAATAATTACAAATATTTTTTCTCCAACATTTTTAATTAAGTCAGTCAGAAGTGACTCAAAAGTAAAAGTATTTAGGTTTAAAAGAATAAAATTTAATAAAGAAACACACAGCACTCTTAAAAACTTAATTCCTAAACCAAGTCGGCATGTAACCAAAAACTTCCAATGGCACAAGTTATATTTGTTTCACAGAAAATTAAGGAAATGGAAATATATTTTTTATTTAGATATAAATATGAACATTCATCATGACATAAATCCTGTACTCGATGTGACGCCAGAAAAAGAAATTTTTGCTCGTGCTGATGGGTTTCCAACATATACGTGGAAACTAAGTTCACAATTTGACAATTCTCATAAATTATTTAAAAAACTTAGAGAAGAGTATGACCTAGACTCAATAAACTATTTCCAAACGGGTGTACTGTACTTTGACACAGACATAATTGAAAATGAAACTATGAGTAATATTTTGAACTTGATTAATAAATACCCAATTTCTATAACTAATGAACAAGGAATTTTAAACATTTATTTTATGTATATTAAAAAGCAATACTCACATCTGATTGAAGATGTTGATAAAAAGCTCAGCTATTTTTATTGGAAATTGCCAAACAAAGAAGTGATAATTACAAAATCTACAGTTGAACAATATAAGTAAAATTATTAATTTTCAATTGTGCAGCTTTTTAAATATCCTAAATCTAATTCGTTACCTCTTAAGTTGGTAACGAATTTCTTTTTAATTTTACAATTGTAAATCAAATCAGCATTATAAAAACCACAACCATCGTCTTGAAATCTTGGTCTAAAAATAGTTACCAAATGGAAACTATTGTTTGATATCTTATTTGTATCTGTGTAATTTGGATTGAGGCCTTCATCCAAATAAGGATCCCATACCTCTCTACTTTTACAGACATATACATTTTTTATTTCGGAATTATTAATATGTTCAGCTATAGATTTTGCTGAGTATCCCCAGTAATCAGTTAACCAATTCCCACATCCATCAATGTTATTACAGTCATATGTAATATTCGATTCGTCTACAAATTCATTAAAATATACGTACCTATATTGCTCTAGGCCAAATTGTGTAAATATTAGATAAATTATTATCACGGGCAAGACAAAATTTAATTTTTGACCTAATTCAACTAAAAATGAAGTAGTGATATAAACAATAAATGGTATTAGAAATAAAAATTGCCTCAATCCATCATATGCAGCAGGTGTCAAAATAATAAAACCAGCATTGACAACTAAGAAAAAAATTACAGAAAAAGTTAAAAATACATCTTTTTTAAAATTTTTAATTTTAAAACTAAAAACACTAAGAATTAAAATGATGTGAAAATTAATTGGAAGCTTATAAAAAAGCCATTTAATTAAATAAAGTTTGTCCATATTAGATGACAATATAAAATCACCGTCAGTTAAAGTTGACCCATTCCACTGAATTAAAATTTGTTGATTGATAGAAGTTTCTAAAAATCCTAAAATATTAAACCAGCTGCTTGGAGAAAAAATTATATAAAAAATAAATATATAAAAAATATATTCTATATATTTTTTTACCAAACTATTTAAGCCAAGTTGTTCTCTATTATTTTCAATCAAAAAAGAATAAACTATTGGAAGTAGTAAAATTACAAATCCACTAAGCCTCAGAGAAACGGCAAGTCCAGATAGAAGTGCTGATAGTAAAATATGTTTTTTATTTTTGGAATCTATTAGTTTAATAATATAAATTGAAGCTAAAAAAATGTGTAGCATAAAGCCAATATCTTTTTGATTAAACTGACTATGACCATTAAAAGATGGAATTAGAATTAAAAATATTAAAAATATTAAACCAAATTTTTGACTTTTTAGTTTAACTAATACTTTGTATATTATAAAAAGCAATAAAGATACGTATATATTTAAATATAAATTTCTTAATAAATTTACTTTTGAGTAAAAGCTTAAAAACAAGTCTTTTTCATTGAAGTATGAGTTTATTAGTTCTGAATTTACAAAAATTCTAGAAAATAAAAATTGTTGAAATGAAATAAATTGACCATAAGTTTCAACTTTATAAATATTTTTTAGGACAGGATTAATATCGCCATCTTTAAAAACTTCGAAGTTTGTTAACATTCTTAACTTATCAAGCGTGATTTGGTTCGAGTTATCTATAGAGCGTTCATCTATTGTAGTTCCACCTTCTAAAATAAAGCTGCTTTGGAACACGAAAAATAAAATTATCAATAAATATGTAATTAAATTTATTTTCTGTTTATTCATAAATTAAAGTATCTATTTTATAATTTAGTTTACATAATTGGTATTTAAAACATTATTATTGGTTTTGTGAAAAATATTAAACAACAATTAAATAATGTTCTTTATGTTTCAAAAATTACTGAAGTCTCAAATAAGAAAATTAGAATTCTACTATCAGTTCTCTTGTCTAATGCTTCTGTTGCTGCGGATATATTAGTTATAGTTGTATTTTCATCGATAATTTCAGATACTTTAAATACATCAAACTTTATTACAGAATATTTAATGGAAAATCAATATTTATTACCATTGATAGTTTTTTTGAGATTTTTATTTTTATATATAGAAAAAATGAATCTCCACTCTTTACAACTTAGTGTGAGAGAAAATCTCAGAGTCCACCTACTTAAAGAGGTATATAAAAAAGGAAACTACTCATTGTCTGACGCAACTTTTTATACCAATGAACTTACGGGTCATGTGTCATATTTTTATAGTTCATTGACTATGATATTAAGCGCTACTTTACAATTTGTTTTTTATGGATCATTTTTAATTTATTCAAGCTTTGAAGTAGTAACTATATTTTTAATTGGGGGTATTGTACTATTTTTCCCATCAAGGTATCTTTTAAGGCTTGGCAGAAAGTATGTTCACATTTCATATGAGAATTCTTTAAAAATTTCAAAAGATATACAAAAAGTTGTAGATAATATATTTTTAATTAAAATTTTAAGAACAAGCACCAAAGAGATTGAAAATTTTAAAAAAGTAACAAGTAAATATAATTCCGCACAATTAAATAATTTTAAATATGGAACAATAAATAGTATTTTCCCAAATTTCTTAACAATTTTAATTTTTTCAGTACTTATAGTATTTTATGATCTAATAAGTTACATAACTCTTGAATTCATCGGAGTAACTCTTCGACTTGTACAAACTATTTCTAACTTTAATCTGGCTATGAATGCACTTGTTAACTCCCACGTTCATTTAGAAAAACTTAATGAGATTAAGTTGAATGAAGTAAAACAAAATTCAATTGAAATTAATCCTTCTAAAATTAATGATGAGTATGCATTGGATGTAGGCAATTTAACATTTGGATATTTTGGTAGCCAAGATTCAATTATTGAAAACTTAGATTTAAAAATTTACAAAAATAAACATACTGTAATAACAGGAGCTAATGGTTCTGGGAAAAGCACCTTAATAGGTCTTTTATCAGGTGCACTGCAACCAGAAAGCGGCAATGTTGTATCATTCTCGGATAAGATAGGCTACATTGGCGCAAAGCCACTAATCATAACTGGGACTTTGAGAGAAAATTTGTTATACGGAAACGAAAATAACATCGACGATTCTTTAATAATTAATCAATTAAAAAGTTTTGATTTAGAGGATATTTCTATTGATTCATTAGTTTCAAATATAAACCTATCCTCTGGACAAATGCAAAAAATATCTTTCATTAGAGCTTTGCTAAATAATGTAGAAATTTTATTTCTTGACGAGTCAACTTCTAATTTAGATGACACTACAAAAGATCAAATATCAAAAATTTTGAATAATTTAGATATAACAATTGTTAACTCTACACACAACCCAGAGGATTTTTTATTTCAGCACCAAATTAAAGTTAAAAAAGTAGAAAACAAGACACAATTAGTGACCTAGTTCTTTTAGATCGGCAAATTCTTTGTTTGCTAAAAATCCTAAAGAATTATTAAGTTCCATTTTTTTAACTGCACTTTTTGAAACAGACTCGAGGTCTACGCTCCCAGAAATAAGTTTTCTGATTAGAATTGTTAAATCTTCTTTATTGTTATATAAGAAGCCATTTATTTTGTCATCAATTATTTCTTTGTTGTTATCAATATTTTTTGCTACAACGATACAGCCAGATGCCATTGCTTCAAGAAGCACTTTAGGGTTACCTTCATAATGAGATGAGAGAATAAAAAAGGTGTGATTACTGTAAATCTCTTTTAATTCTAAGAAAGATACTGAATCAAATATTTGTAATATTACATTTCTATGTTTTGCTTTGTTAATAAGATCACTTTTTAGTGTTCCTTCTCCATAAATAGTTAAACTCAAATCTGCATTCGATAGCGATTCAATAATCTCTTTTTGATTTTTTTGGTTTTCTAATCTTCCTACATTTAATAGATTATTTAGTTTTCTATTCTCTAAATTATTAGTTTTTTCAATCATGACCCAATTAGGTCTAATAATAATTTTTGATTCGATATTTAAACCAAATTGTTTTTTTAGAAAGTTAAAGTCAGTACTGCTTGAAACAGAGTATAAATCAGAAAATAACAATGTAAATTTAGTAAGTAATTTGTATAAAATTTGTAGTAACTTTGATTTATTATCATTCTTACTAAATTTGTACATATCGTATCCGGTTCGGACAAATAAAGGTTTATTTAAAATGAGTTTTAAAATTATTGCAACCCAAGAACCTAGTAATTGATTTTGTTTAATTATTGAAATATTGGAAATATTTTTTTTGATTACAAAAGGGTAATAAAAAGAAAGTAAGTAATTTAATAAAGTCGATTTTCGCTTTTTAACAAATTTATAAATAGGAACAACTTTAAAGTCTTTGAGATAGGTTTCATCATTCGAATCCCCATAAGTCACAAAAGTAGTGTCAACACCAAAATCTTCTTTTAATTTTTTGTAAAATAACAATTCTCTATCTAAAGATCCAGAATCATGCCAAGTTTTTAAGGAATAACCATATGTGAATAATAGAATGATGTTCATTAGGGTTATAATAACCCAAGAAAAGAAATTTATAATAAATTAAATAATGAAAAAGATCTTATTAGTACACAACACTTACCGAAATACTGGTGGTGAAGATATAGCAGTTAAGAATGAAGCAAGATTCCTCAAAAAACATTTTAATGTCGAGGAGTTATATTTTGAAAATATTATCAACAACCCTTTTTCTCAATTTTTATATTTTTTCTCAAATAATAATTTAAAAAGTAAGAAAATTATCCAAGAAAAAATTCAAGAATTTCAACCAGATGTAATTTATATACACAACACATGGTTTAAAGCATCATTGAGTGTAATAAAAGAGTCAATAAGAAGTAATAAAAAAGTAATTTTAAAACTTCATAACTTCAGATATTTTTGTACAAAATCATTCTTTGCTAAAGATCATTTTAGGAATGAAAATTTTTGCAATGCTTGCGGTCTTTCAAAATCGTCTATGGGTTTTTATAATAAGTATTTTGTTGATTCTGTTTTTAAATCTATCTTCATGTCTATATATGGTTATTCATATTTTAATTGGCTTAAAAAAGGTAACTTTAAAATAGCTATTCTTACCAACTTTCATAAAAATTTTTTAAATAGCCTTGGAATATCTAATGAAAGATTATTTGTTTTTCCAAATTTCATCAAAAGTCAAAACAATGATTCAACCAAAAACAAGAGTAATGTTCTTGTTTATGCAGGAAGAATATCTGAAGAAAAAGGGGTTGAAAACTTAATTAATAGCTTTAATTCAATTAATAGCCATGATTATAAATTAAAAATTATAGGAGAAGGCCCACTCAAAAATAGCTTGAAAGAAAAATATAGTTCTGAAAAAGTTTTATTTTATGATTTTATGAATAATAAAAAAGTATTAAATGAAATAAAAGATGCAAAAGGAATAGTGACTGCAACAAAATTATTTGAAGGGCAGCCTACCTTATTATGCGAAGCTTCTTCATTAGGGATTCCTTCTGTTTTTCCAAGAACTGGTGGAATATCAGAATTTTTTCCACAATCTTATAAATATTCATTTAAGCAATTTGACTATGATGATTTGACTGTAAAACTAAATGATTTAATTATTGATTTAAATAGTTTGAATATTGGTAATCAAAACAAAATATTTATTGAAAGACATTTAGGGGAAGATAAACTTATTAACAAATTTAAAGATATGATTAATAGTTAAATGAAGAAAAAAATTTCTGTTCTGATGAGTGTATTCAATGATGAAATCAATGTGGAGTCTTCAATTTCAGGCGTTCTAAATCAAACATATGACAATTTTGAATTATTAATAATGGATGATTGCTCTACAGATTCAACAAAAAAGATTATTAAAAAATATAAAGACAAAGATAAAAGAGTAAAAATATTTGAAAACTCAAAAAATATTGGACTTACAAGGTCATTAAATAAACTACTTAATGAGGCTCAAGGGGATTTAATTGCTAGACAGGACTCTGACGATTTAAGCTTAACTCAACGATTTGAAAGACAAATTGAAGAAATACAAAGTAAAGACATAATAGGTTGTGGAACAAGAGCAATCATTAAAGATTCTTCAAGAGTGACACCTAACAAATCTTACTTTATACCTAAAAAAATAGTTATGAATCTTAAAAATCCTTTTGTACATGGATCAATGATGTTATTTAAAAATGAAGTAGTAGAGCTAGGAGGTTATGATGAAAGGTTTTACTATGCCCAAGATTTTAAATTAATGACAGATTTAATGTTATTAAATAAAAAGATTTCAATTTTAAAAGAACCTCTTTATGTTTTAAATTTAAAAAATAACATTTCTACAAATTTTAAATCAGAACAAAATTATTACGCAAAATGTGTCAAGAAACGACAAATACCTAAAAAGTTAAATGTTAAATAGATGAAGATAGCTTTAGGATCAAAAATTTACAATCAACCTTGGGGTGGAGGTAATCTTTTTATAAAAAACCTATCAGAATATTTGACTGAAAATGGTCACAGCATTTCATTTAATTTATTCCAAAAAGATATAGACGTAATATTGTTACTTGACCCAAGACTTTCATCACAAAATGCAACTTTTAACCATAGAGATATCTATTTTTATAAAAAACTTGTTAACCCAAATGTAAAAGTGGTTCATCGTATAAATGAGTGTGATCAAAGAAAGAATACATCTGGGCTTAACCAGTATTATATTAAATCAAACAAAGTAGCGGATCACACAGTATTTGTTAGTGAATGGTTAAAAAAAATATATATAGATGATGGTATCAAGAATAATAATTTGTCAGTAATTATGTCTGGTTCAGACAAAAATATTTTTAATAGTAAAAATTTTGAAAAATGGAATGGAGAAAGTATTTTTAAAATTGTTACCCATCATTGGGGAAGTAATAAAAATAAAGGATTTGAAATTTATAAAAAATTAGATGAATTAATTTCAAAACCCGAGTGGAGAAACAAAATCACATTTCAGTTTATTGGAAATCTTAATAAAGATTATGAATTTCAAAATACAAAAATTACAGAACCTTTGTCTGGAATAGAATTAGCTAATGAAATTAAACAAAATAATGCCTACATAACAGCCTCTATTAATGAGCCATCGGGAAATCATCATATAGAGAGCTCTCAATGTGGATTACCTCTTTTATATGTAAATAGCGGGGGTATACCAGAATTTGCAAAAGATTTTGGATTAGAATTTAGTCCAGAAAATCTAGAGGAAAAAATTTTAGAACTAATGAATAACTATTCAAAATATTTTGAGTTAATGAAAGATTATCCATTTGAGTCATCACGTATGTCTCATGATTACGAAAAGCTTTTTGCTGAAATTCAAAATAAAGATGATATTAAATTAAACTTATTTAAATTTTATTTGTTTAACGTGATTAGATACCCTAAATATTTTATTAAATTTAATTCGATTGGTAGGTTCACGTTTATAATTTACTTAAAACTTAGATTGTTAATTAATAAAAATAAAGATATATTATGAAAATTAAAAAAACAGGGATCAACCTATATTTAATAATTTTATTTTTTTACCTAATCTTTGGAAGAACATTTTCAGGGATAGGTTTTTTTGGCTTTAAAATTGGTGAAATTTTGATTGCGGTTTCACTTTTATTTTCAATCTGTTTTTTTCCAATAGGAAAGCTTAAAATATTTGAAGATTATTTCATATTTGATAAAAAAATATTTTATGCTTCTAAATTTTTTCTAGTATCGTTTTTACTTACAATATTTATGACAAATGGAAATTTGCTAGATACCTATACTTACAGAAGTAGTTCAATAATATGGTCAATTAATTTTCTATTTTTTGGTTACTTCATTTTTGCGGCAACAACTAACAACAATAGTTTCTACTCACTTCTTACTTTGGTTCCTGTTATCTTATACATTTTGAGTACAGTTCATTTTCCACCACTTTTGATTGAGTTTTTTAATAATTATTCTGATAAATTTGATTTTGTAAAAGGATCTGATCTTCTACTAGCTTTTGTTGTAGTTTTACTTTTTCTACGAAACAGGTATAACAAAACTTTTTTTAGTTTTACGTATTTTGTATTTTTAACTGCACTTTATTTGCCACTCTTTTTATATAAAAGTAAAGGTGCCTTTTTTCCCGGAATAATTTTTGTTATTTGTAATGTGTTTTTTTATAAAACTTTTATTAGAAACAATATATTAAAATCAATATCTATTTTGGCTGTGTCCACATTAATATTTTTTGCTTCTGCATTCAACTCCTATGGAAATCTGACATTTAAGAAACTTGGCATGGATGGTGTTACTCAACCTGAAAATATAGTTGTCGCTTTTCCAGACGCTCTGACTTCAATTGTAAGTGAGAAAAATACTAATGAAATCTTTGCATCCTTCTTCATAGATAATGGCCGTTTATATTCACAAGAGCAAATGGCAAACTGGAGATTACAAATATGGCAGGATACGGTTAGGGATTTATTTTGGAATGCAAATTACTACCAAGATACAGTTACTTATCAGTTAGTAAGAGAGCAGCTGGAAAGAAGAAATGATATTTTTATGACAGGATTTGGATATAACGAAATTCTTCCATCAATGGATCATTGGGAAAGACAAGGGACAGATGGTTCTAATGAAAATCCGCATAATTTTCTTATTTACGCATTAGGTAGAGGAGGTCTTTTATTAGGGATATTAGTAATTTTATTTCATGTCCTAATTTTGTTTTATTGGTACAAGAAATTTAAAAACTTTCAAATCCTTTTTTATATGTTACCAGTTTTATTTGCTGCAGCTTTTGACGCTGCCCTTGAAAGCGTTAGGTATCCATTCATATATTATTCTTTTTTAGGATACTTTATAAATCACGGTATTAAAAAATGAAAATTAATTAGTATATTAGATAACATGAAAACAGCTTTGATCACAGGAATAACTGGCCAGGATGGATATTATTTATCAAACCATCTTCTTGAGGAAGGTTATATTGTACATGGCACAATAAGACGTTCATCTCAAATCAACACCTCAAGAATAGATCCCCTAATCTCAAAATATAAAGATTCAGGCAAATTCAATCTCCATTATTCAGACCTTTTAGATTCAGCTTCTATTGGGAGCTTGATTAACACAATCCTACCTGATGAAATTTATAATCTCGGTGCTCAATCCCATGTAGCTGTTTCTTTTAAGAATCCAGTATTTACTACCCAAGTCGGTACTTTGGGATCTATTTCAATTTTAGAAGCAATTAGAAGTTCTGAAAAGAATATAAAATTTTATCAAGCTTCATCTTCAGAAATGTATGGAGGTGAAGGACAAGTAACTTTAAATGAAGAATCTTTATTTGATCCAAAAAGCCCTTATGCAGCTTCTAAAGTATTTGCACATCATATTACAAATATATATAGAGACTCATATGATCTATTTGCAGTAAATGGAATTTTGTTTAATCATGAATCACCTCATAGAGGAGAAACGTTTGTAACAAGAAAAATTACAAGAGCAGTTGGTCGTATTGCATTAGGTATGCAATCAAAATTAACTTTAGGAAATTTAGACGCCTTTAGAGACTGGGGTTTTGCTGGTGATTACGTGAAAGCGATGCATTTAATGATGCAATTTTCCAAACCAGATGATTGGGTCATATCTACTGGCGAAACCCATACAGTCAGAGAATTTGCAGAGATCGCCTTTAATTTTGCTGATTTAGACTACCAAGAGTTTGTTCAAACCTCAGAAAAGTATTTTAGACCTAATGAAGTAGATCACCTACTCGGAGATAACTCAAAAGCAAAGAAAATTTTGGGTTGGGAACCGGAAACATCTTTTACAGATCTTGTGGAATTAATGGTTACAAGTGATTTAGAAAAGGCTAAGCAAGAGAAAGTTTTAGTTGAAAACAATCTGTTAAAACCTACTTGGGAGAACCCTATTTAGATTTAGATATTTTCTAAATACCAGTCGTAGGTAAGTTTTAAACCCTCTTCCAAGCTCGTTTGCGGATACCAGCCATATTTATTAATTAATTTGCTGTCTAAGAGTTTTCTTGGATTTCCATCAGGTTTTTCACTGTCAAATTTAAGATCTCCTTTAAAGCCAATAACTTCTTTTACTAATAATGCTAAGTTGTATATTGATATCTCTTCTCCACTGCCAACATTTAAAACATCTTCTTTTACTTCACTTTCAACAATTTTCTTAATACATAGTGCAAGGTCGTCAACATATAAAAATTCTCTTAAGGGCTTTCCAGTACCCCATATCAAAAATTCCTCATGGTTTTCAATTTTTGCAAAATGCATCTTATGTATCAATGCAGGTATTACATGGCTGTCCATTTCAGAAAAATTGTCATTAGGTCCATAAAGATTGGTTGGCATCAGGTTAATTACTTTATGGCCATATTGTTTAGATAAAGATTTTCCAAGTTCAATTGCAGTTAATTTTGCCATTGCATATGGAGAATTAGTTGGTTCCAGTTGCCCACTCATTATATATTCTTCTTTTATTGGGTTTTCAGCATTAAGAGGGTATATACAGCTACTACCAAGGTTAATTATTTTTATTTTGTTTTTGTCAATAATACTTTCAAGGATATTTGTATTAATTTTTAAATTTTCAATTAAAAATTCAACTCTTTGAGTATTGTTTGCGTAAATTCCACCAACTTTTGCAGCTGCAATAATAATCACATCAGGATCTACCGACTGTATATAGTTTTTTGTTTCATCAAAATTGAATAAATTTGCATCTTGCCTAGTTGAAGGTATAACAGTAAATTTGTCATCAATGCTCAAGATTTTTTTACAGGACGACCCAACTAATCCATTTGAACCAAAAATTAAGATTTTTTGTTTATTTTTCATAATATTAATTTATATAATTTTAAGATATATCTAATATCCTTTCTAATTTAGTATTGAATTGTTCTAGGCTCAATTGAGAACGAATTAACTTTTTTGCATTCATAGAAATTCGATCCATAAGTTTCTTATTATTTAATAAATTGCTAACTTCCTCTAACCATATCTCTGGAGTATTTGAATTAATGAAATATATATTTTCACTGTGTCCAAATAATTTTTCGTCCCAAAATCCTTCAGTTTTTGTAATTACTACTGGGATACCGACAGCCATCGACTGTAGTGCAACACTTTGTCCAGATGGTTGATAACTATTTTTGATTGGAAGAATTACAAGTTTCGCGTTTCTGTAATAATTTCTTATTTCTTCATCTGATAAAATTGTATTATTCCAATTACCATTAATCAGCAAACAATTGGATGAAACTTCATCTTCAATGATATTTTTTGTAATAAAAACAAAATTTTCTTCTGGTAATATTTTGGCAATTTTAATTAAATTTTTATAATCACGATTTCCATCATTGCCAATGAATAAAATATAATTTTTGTCTATTTTTTCAGAAGCTTCCTCACCCCAAAAATCAAAATCAATAGAGAAAGGTAAGTGCTTAAATTTGTTTTGAAATTTACTAAATTTTTTTGAAGCATGATTCAACTCTCCTTCTCCTAAAAATAAAATTTTTGTTGAAATAGTTAATAAGATATTAATAAATAAAGTTTGAAAAATTTTTATTACATTGTTACCAATTTTTTTGCTAAACAATCCCATAACTATTATGTAAATTTTAGTATTGCTGAAAATCCTACAATATAAAAGAAAAGGAAGTAACGAAATTGCTAATCGGTCATTTGTAACTATTAATTTATCAGTCTTTTTAATTATTTTAAAATTTTTTAATGACAAAATTTCTGTAAAATAAAAAGGTAAATTAGAAATTTTTCTTAGAATTTTATCAATTAATCTAAAAAGTTTCTTAACTCCAGTAACATTAGGCTTCTCTTCTAACATTTCAATTAAATTTAAATTTATATTTGTATTTTGAAAATATTGATAGCCATAGAAAAATTCTTTTGCAGTAAAGCTATTATTTAAAAGTTTCTCTCTTCTTCCCGAACCAAATACATATGTAATATTTAAATTATTCATCTAGATATATTTATTATGATAGCTGTGCAGAGTAAACGTATAAAAATATTCATATTTCATTAAAAGCATTAATCTAGATTATGTAATGTGTGGATACATAGGAAGTATTTCAAATTCAAAAATCAATATAGATTCGTATAGAAATTCAAATCAAGAAATAGTTTGTAGGGGTCCGGACAAAACATCTGAGTTATTTGCAAATTCATCAAAAATATTTGAACTTAATAATAGTAATCTAAACATACTAGCAATTTTTAACAGACTATCGATACTTGAGTTAACAGAACTTGGGGATCAACCAATGTATTCGATTGATAATAAAACTATGCTGCTATTTAATGGTGAAATTTACAACCATAACAATCTAAGGAAAAACTTAGAAAGTAAAGGTATTAAATTTAAATCAAAGAATTCTGATTCGGAAGTATTATTTGAAGGGCTTTCTTTTTATGGGGTTGAGTTTATAAACAAATTAGTTGGACAATTTGCCATAACTTTCTTAGATTTAGAAAAGAATTTGTTGTATCTTATTAAAGATAGGGTTGGTCAAAAACCATTATTTTATGAAATAGAAAATGACAAAGTTATTTTTAGTTCAAATCTTAAATCAATAAATAATATCAATAATAAAAATGAGATTTCTTCGTCACAAATTTTTAATTTTTTAAACTTTGGAGTTATACCTTCTCCTTCTACAATATTTAAAAATATTCATAAAGTTAAACCTGGTACCTATATAAAGATAAATCTAGAAGACTATTCATATTCTGAAATTGAATATTGGAAACCATCAGACTTTATCGCTGATAATCCATTTGATGAAGAAAAATTTTTAGAGTTGTTTTCTCAATCAGTTCAATACAGACTGGTTTCAGATGTTCCCGTAGCTAATTTTTTATCTGGTGGATTAGATTCAACATCAATTGTAAAAAACATGTACGAAAACGGTGTAGAAGATATAAATACATTCACAGTTGCAGTAAATGATAGAAACTATGATGAATCAAAATGGGCAAAAACTGTTTCTGAAAAATATAAAACGTTACACAATGTTGAAAAAATTGATTCACAAGTCGATGATGAAATAATTTTAGAATCAATAAAAGCATTTGATGAACTTTATGCAGACCCTTCAACAGTTATCTCATATTTAATTAGCAAGTCAATTGCAAATAATTTTAAAGTTGCAATTTCTGGGGATGGGGGAGATGAGCTCCTTGGTGGATACTTGAGAACCCAATTAATGTTAGACCGAAAAAAGCTACCAAGTAATGTTATAAAAGCCTTAATGAATATCTATCCTAGTCATTTTGGTTCTGGACAGAAAATTTTGTCAAATCAGAGAAAAAGCTCAGATTCCTATGCTTCTTATTTTGAAGATATTAATTTATTAAAGCTTATGAATATTGTTCCAAAAAATAGATTCTCTGATTTATATTTCCAAAGTTCATCAGAAGAATACAAAAATTTACTTTTAACAGATTATTCATTTTATTTACCTGAAATGATGATGCTTAAAGTTGACAGGTCGTCAATGGCAAATTCACTTGAAGTTAGATCTCCATTTGTTGACAATTCCTTAATTGAATATGTGCTGAGCACAGAATTAGATTTTAATATTTTAGGTAGAAAAAATTTATTAAAAAAGTACTTAAGTACTGACTTCAATTCGGACTTTCTACATAGAAAAAAACAAGGATTTGTATTTGATTTAGAAAATTGGATTTATAGCAATTTAGATCTTATAAACGATGTCGTAAACAGCGGAAGCGTTGTAAACAACATGAATTCAAACATTGTAAAAATACTCTCCAAAAGAAAAACTAGAATCAATGCTCTAAGAATTTGGAAAATATTTTTACTAGAATATTATTTGATAGATTTTAAAGATTAATAATAAATGAAAAAATATATACAGCAAGCACTCAGATTTACAAACAAATCTGCATTTAAGAAAAACCTTCCACCAAAAGTGAGTCTGTACTTTCATGATATTTACAAAGAAGAAGTCAATGCTTTAAGAGATATTCTCCTATTTTTTCAATCTCAAAATTATACTTTTGTATCTATAAATGAATTTAATTTAAAGATTGAAAGTAAAGAAAAAATGATAGCCCTAACTTTCGATGACGGATTTAATGCTTGGTTAGAGTTAATACCATTATTTAATGAATTTGATGCAAAAGCTACTTTTTTTCTTAATTCTATATTTCTGACTGACAGCGACTTAACAAGATATTTAAGAAATATAAATATTAAATCTAAAGACAGACTCATTAATCAAGGTGGAATAGAAAGCTTAGTAAAAAATGGACATGAAATAGGCGGACATACCCATAGCCACTTCACATCGTCAAAACTAACTACTGAAGAATTTATTATTGAGGATGAAACAAATAGATTACATTTAGAAAAATTCTCAGAAATTAAAAACTTTGCTATTCCTTATGGGATGAGAAGGTATTTAACAAGTAGTCAGCAATCTTACTTAGAAAATAAATACTCAAGTATCAGTTTTGGAGAACCGGGAATGCAATTCAATCAAAGAATTAATTTGATTCAAAGACACCCTTGGTTAATTAACAAGTCTTTTTATTTTAATTTAGAAAATATTTGTACGAACACATCATACTTTAATAATTTAACTTTAAGAAGTGGTTTGGGGTAGCTTAAGGCAAATAAGAAATACCTATATAGAGTGGGTCTAAGAAATTATTTTTATCATTAAAAATTAAAATGTCATTCTTATATTTTTTTTCTTTAATAAATTTTATGTAGGGCGAGCCAAGGCTCACTTCATCAGAAATAATTATTTTTGGTATTAAGTTATTTTCTTCTAGGTAATTGAACAAAAAGATCTCACTATTTGTTTCATGAGTACTACTAACAACAATTGAGTTATCTAAATTTTGTTTGAATCTATAATTCGTCAAATATTCTTCAACAGTGGTATTGATTAGTTTAATATTTTCGCTATTTATAGATTCTTCAACCAAGGATCCTTTTCTTGAATTGAAATCTATACCAATATAATTTTGAAACATTGCATTTTTTTCAAAATATTTACTTACCAAAAAAGGAAGTCTTCCATGATCGTGTCCGAATTCAAATAAATAATTTATATTGTATTCCACAAACAAAATAAAGGGTACAAGTCTATAGTCCCATTTATTATCAAAATCAATATCATAAAAACCAGAATTTTTTCGTGACTTAAAATGTTTTTTCGATATTGGTAAATCTTCACTAAATTCAATTAATTTTTCAATTTTTAATTTGTCGATATTAAAGTTATTTTCTAAATACAAACTCATCGACTTTTTGTTTCTATAATCAAGTTTTAATGAAAAATTTGTATGTTCTTTTGAGGCAAATAACCATTCAATTGATTTCCTGATATGTTTAAGGTTTTTACGAACTATAAATAATATTCTTTTTAAGATTATTAAAAGATATAAAAATTTTGATAATCTAATGTAGTCAATTAATTTTTTCATCAAAAATGCCTTTTTTAATCGAAAAAAAGAAAGCAATAAATAGCAAAAGCAATGAGAAAAAAGGAATTCTTAAAGGCGATTCTGTTTGAGCTTTAGCCTTTTCAATTGTATAAATTCTGCAAATATTTGAAATAGAAGCATTTTCGTTTTGGATATTTTCTTTGTTTTCAATCTTATTTATACAATCATTCTCATATTTTAAATCATACTCTATACGATTGTTTCGTAGCAGATCATTTGAAGTAGTTTTTTTATTGCAATCAGACTTATAATTGTATATATTTCCAGATTTGTGAATGTTTTTAATAATTTTATTTTCAAAAATTAATATGTTGTTAACTTCACAAAATAATGAATATTCATTTATAGCTACTAATCGTTCAGATTCTGATTGACTGTTAACTTTTGGATGTCCAGATATAAAAATAATACACACAGAAAATATAAACAAAACTAAAACTTTAATAATTGTGGAATTTTGAAATATATTTGCAAAGACAAACGCAAAGCAAATACACAAAAGAAAAGAAAAATAGAATGCTTTGAAAGTATCACCCTTAAGCAGATTGAAATTATTTGTTGGAATTCCTATTGAATTTAAATAGAGCACAAATAATCCAAAGAAAGGTGCTAAATAAAAATGCCTGTTTTCTCTATCTTTAAAAATATAGTAAATTACAAGACTAAAGAAAATAAAAGAGATACATGCAGCTAATAATTTTCTAATATAATTCATTTTGGTGATAAGTAATCCTGACAATGGACCTTCATAGTTTATTTCTCTATTTTCATTAATAAACATTGTGGAACCAGTAGTCAGAAAATCTTTTCTATTCTTTGAAAAATATTGAACTCTAGAGTCAAAAAGTTGATTAAAGTAATCTCCAAAAGTGTCTAATAAAATTAAATTTATTGCTGACAGGGAATTTTTATTGTAATAATTATCTTGATAGTCATAATTAAAAAAAGGTGATTCAATTATATAGGAAGGGGAGAATCTAAAAAGAATATTGTAATTAGCCTTGTAATCATATTCAGGATCATATGGTCTTTCAAAAGGAGTTTTATCTGTAATTAAATAATTTTCAAATTGAATAATAAGAATTAACATTATAAGAACTAAAAAAAGTATTAGTATTTTTTTAAATTCCAAGACCTTAAATATTTTATTATATGAAAACAAAAGAAATAATAAAACCATACCAGCAGCCGAAGCTTTTGTATTTAATGAAATTACTAAAAAAGGTAAAGAATAAAAAAGATATAAAATATTTTTACTTTGAAAATATCTTTCTACAAAATAAACGCACCATGGCAATACTGCAAAGCATAATATTTCAGGTTTCATTACAGCTCTCATGTAAATAGCTTGCGGAAATAGTACTAAAGCAATTAACGAAATTATACAATTCAAATTACTGATACCTTTAGAAATTAGTAATTTGTATATTCCTAATAAGCCAAAAATAAAAAGTAACAAATTAATATTGTGAATTGTAGAGCTTAATATTATATCCATATTACTTAGCTCCAAGTTGTCCAGTCTATTTCTAAATAAAGTACTTATTAAAAAGTAATACAGAACACCTTGACCAAAATCTATTTGCACGTCTAAACCCAAAAAATAATTCAGGTAGTCATAATATTTTGAAAAATCTACATTGTAGGTAGCAATATAAAAAAAGTCTATCCAAATATGAGTGACATAGATAAAAAAGGAGATTGTAATAATTCCAAGTAGGTGACTTTTATTTTTAATCATTTTTTGAAATATTAAAAATAAAAAATGAGTTAATAAAGTAAAAGAGGAGTTTTACTCCATCAGAGAATCTTGAAATTTGTGTATTGCCGTAAACTCTTGCTTTATAGTGAACAGGATATTCCAAAATTTTATCACCAGAATAGGAAGCAGAAAATATAAAATCAAAATCACCGAAAGGGTCTTTAATTTTTAATTTTTCCCCCCAATCTATTAATTTCTCAATAGAAGATCTTCTAAAAACTTTAGTACCGCAAAGGGAGTCTGTTAACCGTATGTTTATAACTAATGAAATAACAAACTGAAAAAAAATATTTCCAAAGTGATTTAATTTTTTCATAGCATTTTTCTCCATATCATAAACAAATCGTGTACCATTAACAAAATCTGCTCGACCACTTTCC
>MDSV01135514.1_pt1 | contig 33581 bp, 26 predicted proteins | sample 810851 | NCBI WGS metagenome assembly MDSV01 (sample SAMN05326640, study PRJNA326480) | marine metagenome | isolation source: seawater | place: Atlantic Ocean: North East | collected 2012 | reverse complement strand
TTAAAATCACTTAACCAAAAGAAAAAGTAGGTGTTTTGTTAGGTATTGTTAATATTGTTATACCTGCGACCAGCCCTGCGACCAACTTAGCTAAAACAGTTGCAAACGCTAGTTATAGCTTACTTGAGTACCTACATGGCATGCAGGGGGTCAGCGGTTCGAGTCCGCTTGGCTCCATCAAAAATTTACTTAATGATTTAAGTGTATAAAACATTTTCCTCAATTATCAATTAATGATGAATATTAAGAAGTTAGACTTTTTAAAGTTATTAAAGTTTTGTATTTAGAGCAATATAGTTAGTCGGTAAAAAAAATTCATCTTTTTCAGAATATTTTTTTATTAATAGAGGCCCCCTAGGGCTGATTCTAAAAATTAAAAACTCTTTTTCAGTAAAGTAATACCAAAAATCCTGGAAAAACGTTCTGGTATCGATATTGCACCCTCCGAATTCAAATTGTATTAATCTCATTCTTTGAATTAAATCACCAAAACCTTCAAGGACATCAAGCTCGTGACCCTCTACATCTATTTTTATATAATCTATAATTGATTTTTTATCTTCCCAATAATTATCAAAGCGCTGGAGCTCTATAATTTCTTCAAAATTCATATCAACTTGAAAGTGTTCTAGTCTTCTTTTTGTTAAAGAAGCAATTGTTGATCCTGAATAATCTGAATAAAGCTTGCTTTTTTTATTAGAACTTGATAATCCAATTTTATTTATAATAATATTTTGTTGAGAAAATCTATTTTTTAATTTCTCAACGTTCTTTTCTGATGGTTCAAAGATATGACACTCCAAATTTGGTTTTTCTTTAAGTAAGTAGTTAGTGTATTCGCCCTTATTTGCTCCAATGTCAATAAAAATTTTTGGACTAGTTTTCAACAATGATAAACAATTTTTAACTTCATTCTCAATTGAACCAACACCCCAACCATTACCTTTGCCTTGGTATTTTTGAGCAATTTCTTCAATAGATTTTATTAATTTAATAGAAATAGGAAATTTAAGTATTTTATCTATAATTCTTTTTTTTAATGATTTCATTTAAATCTAACTTTACAAATAATTTTAATTTAAACCAATATAAACCAAAACTTTTTTAAATAAAAATTTAAAAATCTTATATTAATTAGGATTATAATTTTACGATCTAGTCTGCGAGCTAATCAGCAAAAACAGTTGCAAAACCTATTTATAGCCTGATTGGTGATCTGCATGGCATGCAGGGGGTCAGGGGTTCAAATCCCCTTGGCGCCATTCAATTTTCTGAGATTTAAGGAAAATAATTTATATTTGTTCAAGAATTTAGTAGTGCTTTTTAGAGCAAACAATATGTATATATAATCTTGCGTGTTGTATATTCAATGGGAATGATTTTATTTTTTCAATTTTAAAAAATTTTTCGATTTTATTTAAAATAATTTTGGCATTATTTACATGTTCATATTTCATGATTACACCATAGTCAAGTTTATATTTTAGCCAAAATCCTATTCCTGTCGTCATTCGCCAACCTAGCCACCACAAGAATTCTCCTTCAGCAGGAATTTCGATTACTAATTTACCTTCTTTTTTTAAATGAAGGTTTATTTCTGAAAATAATAATTCTAGATTTTCAATATGTTCTATAACAGCTATAGCAATAATTTTGTCGTATTTACTATTTTTAGGGATTAATTTAATGTCAGCATATTTATTATTAACTTTTTTTTTATTTTTTAATGATGCAATTTCTAAAAGATAATTTTTAGGCTCAATAACATCGTATTTTTTAAAATTTTTTTCAAATTTTAAATGATTTAAATTACCCGCACCTATTTCTAAAATTTTATCAGCTTTAGGATAAGCATTTGCTGCTTGCAAATGATACCATTTTTCAACTAAGAGAGATATCCTTCGAAAAAAAGAATTAGCACTAGAGTAGTTTTTATAAAATTCCTTATAAATTTTTTGATATTGTTTTGGAAGTTTTTTCATATATTAATAAAAAAATTATCTAATTTATTTATAAAATAATTATCAAATCCACAATAATCTATTATTAAGCAATTCAAAATCTGTATTACTATGTATATAGTCATTACTTTCTAATGTGCGGTATTTTTGGACTAGTTGCAAATAAGGATTTTCATAAGAATTTCCCTAATAAAATAAAGGATATTTCTACAAGTCTTTTTAGTCTATCTCAAACTAGAGGAAGTGAAGCCGCTGGAATAGCTATAAATGATTCAGGTATTATAACTGTTTTAAAAGATGCTTTATCTCCAAAATATTTTATTAAAGAAAAAAATTATAACTCCTTATTTAAAAATTCTAGAGAAATTAATTTATCTGATGATTTAGTTATTTCTCCTAATTATCATTTCTCTTTGATTGGCCATTCAAGATTAGTTACTAATGGTAATCAATCTGAAAGCATCAATAATCAGCCTGTAATTGCCGAGGGCATGGTAGGTGTTCATAATGGAATAATAACTAATGAAAAAGAATTATTAGAGGTAAATAAAGATATAAAAAAAGAAAGTGATTTAGATAGTGAATTATTATTTAAATTATTAAATAAAAATTTTATTGACGAAAAAAATATTTTAGTTTCCATTAATAAAACCTTAAAAAAAATAAAAGGATCTTTATCTATAGCTTATTTTATAAAAGATAACCTAAATTTAATCTTAACAACAAATACTGGATCATTATTTTTTCTAAAAAATGATAATTTATTTATATTCGCCTCTGAAAGATTCATTCTTCAAAGTCTTCTTAAGAAACACAAAATTATTGATTCAAGTTTTTCTGATATTTTTCAATTAAATGTAAATAATGCTTTGATATTTGATCTTAAAGAATTTAGCTTTAAAAAAAATAATGTTAATAGTCTAAATAATCTTAATCAAAATCAAATTGAATATGAAATAACAAATATTGAAATAAAAGACAAATCTAAATCTGTCAAAAATATTAAAAGATGTACTAATTGTGTTTTACCTGAAACCTATCCCTTTATGAATTTTGATAAGAATGGTGTATGTAGATATTGTAGAAGACACAAAAAATTTGAAGTAAAAGGTGAAGATAAACTTTTTGAGAAAGTGGCAAAATATCGAAATAAAAATGGAAAGCCAGATTGTATTGTTGCTTTTAGTGGAGGAAGAGATAGCAGTTATGGATTGCACTATATTAAAAAAATTTTAGGAATGAATCCTATTGCTTTTACTTATGATTGGGGATTCGTTTCTGATCTTGCTAGGAGAAATACTGCACGTATTTGTGGTGAGCTAGGAATTGAGCATATTTTTAGAACGCCTGATATTTCTAGGAAAAGAAAAAATGTAAGATTAAATGTTGAGGCTTGGTTAAAGAAGCCTGAACTAGGCATGATTCCAATATTTATGGCTGGTGATAAAGCATTTTATTATCATGCCAGAGAATTAAGGAAGGAGACAGGGATTAAACTTGTTTTCTTTTGTACTGGAAATATGATGGAAGATACACCTTATAAATTTGGCTATTCGGGAATTAAAGGAGGAGAGAGTGGGAATACTTTAACTGGAGTTTCACTTAAAGATAAAGTTGCTTTATTGTCTTATTATTTTAAGAATTATTTGTTAAATCCTTCTTATATTAATCAGTCTATTTTTGATACTGCAGCAGCATATTGGCATACATTTATCAAAAAAGATGATTTTATTTATTTGTATCAATATCTTGAATGGGAGGAGAAAACCGTGGTAGATACTATCATTAAAAATTATGGCTGGGAAACATCTAAAGATACAAATACAACATGGAGAATAGGAGATTCTACTGCATCATTTTATAATTATATTTATTATACTGTCGCAGGCTTTTCAGAGGATGATGATATGTTAAGCAGTATGGTTAGGGAGGGTGTTTTAACGAGGGAGGAAGCTCTAAAAAAATCTATAGACTATGCAAAACCCAGAAAAGAATCTCTACAAGATTATATGCAAACAATTGGCTTAAACTATAATGAAACATTGACGAAAATTAATAAGATAAAGAAAATTTTTTAATTTTTATAATTTGCAAAAAATAAAAAATCCAATTCAAAAATTTAATAAATTTTTTACTAGTAAAATAATTACTGATCTAATTATTAACTATGCAAGCTTAACAATCTTAGGAGTTACTGGTTTAATTCTCAACATAATTATTGCCGTATTTTATAACTCATCAACATTAGGGATTTTTAATCAATCATTAGCTTTTTACATGTTTATATCTATGCTTGGATCTTGTGGTATAAATTTTTCCGTTTTAGAAGCTATTCCTAAAGCAGGCAAAGATGAAAATGAAATTGCAGCAATAGTTAAAGGTGCAATTCTCCCTACTATTTTTTCAAGCCTAATAATTACCGTAGTTTTTTCAATTATCTTGAAGCCAATAACTAGTATTTTTAAAAGTGATGAACTATATAAAGGGTTAGTTTCAATTATACCTGCGATATTTTTTTGTTCTTTAAATAAAGTATTACTATATGGCGTTTTTAATGGTTTGAGGAGAATGAAGGAATTTGCATTTTTTCAATCTCTAAGATATATATTAATACTTTTTAGTTTATTATTTTTATTGTATTTGCCTTATGATGGGAGTTATTTATCCTTTATATTCTCTATCTCAGAGATCATTTTGTTTCCAATAATGTTTTATAGGATTAATAAATTAACTAAATTTATGCAATCAAAAAGATCTTCTTATTGGATTTTGAGACATTTAACTTTTGGCACTAGGGCTGTTTTTACTGGTTTGATTACTGAAGCAAATACGAAAGTTGATATTTTAATGATTGGACTTTTCCTTAGTGATGAACTAGTAGGAATTTATAGTTTCGCGGCTTTATTTATTGAAGGCTATGTTCAATTTATAAAAGTTATACAAATTAACTATAACCCCCTTTTCGCTAAATTTATTAATCTTAATGACTTAAAAAATATAAATAATTTAGTCAAAAATACAAAAAAATTAACCTATATAGTTTCTATTATATTTGCTATTTTTTTAACGATAATTTATTTACCATTTTTGAATTTGTTTATCTCTAATAATGATTATATTGAAAGCTATATACCTTTCTTATTACTTTTGCTTGGAGTTGGCATCTCTTCAGGATATTTACCATTTCATGAAATATTAACTATGGGTAAATATCCCTCTGAGAATACTTTTTTCATGATGATATTTTTGGCAGTCAATATTTTATTGAATTTAATACTTATTCCTAAATTTGGTATTATTGGTGCAGCTTTGGCAACTGGTTTATCATATATATTTTCTGCATATTTAATAACCTATTTTTCAAAAAAATATCTAAAAATTAATCTTTAAAACATTAATTTTACCTTGATAAATTCTCTCTAATAAGAATTTTTTTTGAGAATCTTCTCAACTTAATTTCACGCTAAAATATATCGAAATGTATTGTTTAGTTTCTTGTATTAACGCAAGATTATGCTAAAAAATCAACTAAAAAAGAAACTGAATTAAGAGTTGCACCTGTTGCTGAATTACTTGCTGAACCACAAGCCTATTCATCTATTACTTCCCTTGTTGCCGCAAAATATGGAATCTTAAGAAAAAGAGCCAGGCAGATTATTTTAATAATTATATTTTGCTGGAAGATGATATTTTAGTTTTAGGTAAAAAAAAATCGTTTATTTAATTAAATCATTTCAAATAAAATTAATTTTAGAGATTTTTTGTAGGATTTTTGTGAGTTAACAATAACCCATTTTTTAATTCTATAATTCTATCGCAATTTTTTAATGTTGAATGTCTATGAGCTATTGAAATTATTGTAATTTTGTCACTTGTATCGTCTATACATTTCATTAATGAAGTTTCAGTTTCACTGTCTAAAGCGCTAGTTGCTTCATCAAATATTAAAATTTTTGATTCTTTGTAAAGTGCTCTTGCTATCCCAATCCTTTGACGTTGGCCACCACTTAATTTGATTCCTCTTTCCCCTACAAAAGTTTCATAACCATTTTCAGTTGAGATTATGAATTCATGAAGTTGAGCTTTTTTAGCAGACTTTATTATCCTATTCATTGAAATAAGATCTTTTCTTATTCCAAATGCAATATTTTGAGCGATTGTTCCATCTATTAAAAATATATCTTGTGGAACATGCGAAATTATACTCATCCATTTATTTAATCTAATAGGATATTTACTATCATATATGTTTTTACCATCTACATATATAGTTCCCTTTGTTGGCTTCAAAAGTCCCATTATTAAATCTACTAACGTACTTTTTCCACTACCTGTTTTGCCAATGATACCAATTTTTTGCCCTTGAAAAATTTCTAAATTTATATTTGATAAGACAATTTTCTTATTTTTATAAGAGAAATAAATAGATTCTAATTTTATTGAATTATTAAAGATCATTGGTTTTATTTTTGCTCTTATATTATTTTTTACTTTCATTTGAAATGTCTTATCTATATTTTCACTATCTGCAGAACATGATTTCATGATGACCCACGAGCTATAAATTCTCTGCAATACTGGTAACAATCTTTGAACTGCTAAAGTAAAGCTTCCAAGCAATACAAGAAATGATGTACTATTGTTATTCTGGTTAATTTGTAAAACTATTAAAGAGGTAAAAGTTATTATTAACAATACTAAGCCTTCAATAATATATCTTGGAAATTCAGCTATAAAGATATTTTGAGCATCTAAAATTCTAATAATATGATCAACTTTTTTAATTTCTTTAATATAAATCTCTTGATTTGAGTCCAATAAAACAGATCTTATAGAACCTATTGCTTCCTGCAATGATTTGACTTTATTTTTTGAAGCAGTGGCAATTTTTTTTCCATTAATTCTTACTTTATTATTTAACTTTTTACCAATAAAAAAATAACAAACCGATATTAACAATAAAGATATACCTGCAATTGTTGGATCAATATTGATAATTGCGATTCCTATTATTAAACCCAATATCGAATTACTTATAAGGTAAATTGAACCGAATATACCGTAACAAGTCCTATCTATATGTACTGTATTAGTAGTTATAAATTTACTGGAGTTGTAATTAATATGGAATTCATAAGGTTGATAAATTGTTTTGTAAAATGATCGAGTATTTAAATCGGTTCCAATTAAGGCTGCTACATGATTAATAATCCAAATATTTAATAATCTTAGGATTGTTGCAATTAAAATATTTAGACCGAAAAATATTATTATTGCTGTTATTAATTCTTCATTACTAGGAATTGCGAGCAATTTTGATAAAAATATAGATAAAGAATAATTTGATAAGTCTTTTGAACCAGTTAGGATTGCTAAAAAAGGAATAGCTGAATTTATGATTGCTAATTCAGATAATCCACTTATAACAGTTAGGGTTAAAGTTAAAAATAATTGAATTTTTCTTTTTCTACTTAGATATTTCCAAAATTTAAAATAAATTAATTTTGATGAAACCATATATAGCGATAATTATAATATTAATCTATTTTAATTAATTATTTAATAGTAAAGCAAATATGGTTCATGAATTGTGTAAGTTTTGAAAATGTTATATTCTTAATAAGTCCAAGAAATAATTAAGCTTATTATATTGAAAGAATTATTCCAAAATAAAAATCTTACTTCAAATTCTTGATTAGATTTTATATCTGCTTTATATAAAAATTCATAAATTAAATATTTATTAAAAGATAATTATTAAAGAAATTATAAAGTAAGTTGATTTTACAGTTTTAGAAATTAAATTATAGATAATTTTCAAAAGACTCCAAATAAGCATGCTTTTAAAATTAATAGTAAAATCTTTTCCCCTGGAGAGATTTTTTAATTAATGATTTATGTTGAGATTATAAATTTCAGCAAGATATAAAAGCTTATTTTCATAATAAATTCACAAAAATAATCATTATTAAAGAGCTTTATGGAATATTTAAAAATCTGAAAAAATAATAAAGTTAATTGATTTAAATCTGAGATTGATGCGCTCAAAGACATTCAATTCGTTTTTACATCATTAATTTTTGGAGCTAAAACTAATTTGATTCTAAATTAGTTTGTAATAGATTCAAAATTGACAATTCACTTTATAGATTTTAAGATTGTACAAAATAAAATAAATATGAAAGATTGGATAAGAGTAATAGATAAAAAATTTTTTAATGATTTTAAACGAGTAAAATTTTCCCGATCATACCAAGATTTTTTACTTGGATATATTTTTTTAAATATTACAATTAAAAATAACGCAACTTTCTGTCTCGCGTTTGAATCTAATATAGATTCTTTTGAAACAGAAAATCCTGGTATTAATTTACTAAATTAAAAATGAAAGCTGTTATTCTCGCTGGCGGATTAGGCACAAGACTATCTGAAGAAACAATTCTCAAACCAAAACCTATGGTTGAAATTGGGGGATATCCAATAATCTGGCACATAATGAAGATATATAGTTTTTATGGAATAAACGAATTTATTATTTGTTGTGGATATAAAGGATATTTAATTAAAGAGTATTTCTTTAATTATTCATTTCATACATCAGATTTAAGTATAAATTTAGATAATAATGAAGTAACTATTCTAAGAAAAGGCCTCGAGAAATGGAATATTACTCTTATTGATACAGCTTTAAATACTATGACTGGCGGAAGGATTAAGAGAATAGAGGATTATATTAATAACGATACTTTCTGTATGACTTATGGTGACGGACTTTCTGATGTAAATATTAGTGCTTTAATTGATTTTCATAAATCTCATGAAAAGATAGCAACTCTTACAGCAATACAACCACAAAGTCGATTCGGCTCATTAAAAATAGATAAAGATTTATCAGTAACATCTTTTAAGGAAAAGCCTGTTGGGCAAATGGATTGGGTAAATGGAGGTTTTTTTGTTTTAGAGCCTGAAATATTTAAATACCTAGAAGATGATAATACAGTTTGGGAAAATGAACCTCTTATTAGGCTTTCATTAGAAAAAAATTTAATGGCATTTAAACATAAAGGATTTTGGCAGCCTATGGATACTTTAAGAGATAAAAATGTTTTGGAAGAACTTTGGAAACAAAATAAATCTCCTTGGAAAGTATGGTGATTAAATGGATCAATTCTGGAAATCAAAGAAAGTATTAATAACAGGTCATTCTGGTTTTAAAGGTTCATGGCTTTCTTTAATTTTAAAAATCTATGGAGCAGATATATATGGTATTTCTCTCCAACCTGAGTTAAACCCTAATTTATATGAATTAATTCAAGACAAACTATCTTTTAGTTCCAAAGAGAGTTTTTTAGATATTAGAGATAGACAAAAATTATCAAAAAAAGTAAATGAATATGAACCTGATATAGTTTTTCACATGGCTGCTCAACCTCTTGTTAGGAGAAGTTATCTTGATCCTATTGAAACTTGGGAAACTAACTTAATGGGTACTTTAAATTTACTTAATGCATTGAAAAATATAAAGAAAAAATGCTCAGTAGTAATTATTACAACAGACAAAGTTTATAAAAATCGAAATGTTGAATATGGTTATCGAGAAAGTGATGAACTTGGTGGTAATGATCCTTATAGTTCTAGTAAGGCTGCTTGTGAATTGGCTGTATATAGTTGGAGAAAAAGCTTCTGTGAATCAGATAATAAATTAAATAAATTATTGAGTATTGCAACAGCACGTTCAGGCAATGTTATCGGAGGAGGTGATTGGTCAATTGATAGGATTGTTCCTGATACTATCAAAGCCTTTAAAGAAGAAAAGATTCTTAAAATACGTAATTCTAAACATACAAGACCTTGGCAACATGTTTTAGATCCATTGTCTGGTTACATGATGCTTGCAATGCATAATTTTATAAGTGAGGCTTCTTATAATGAAGCTTTTAATTTTGGTCCAAAAATTGAAAGTAATACTACAGTAATTAGATTAGTGAAAGAAATAATTAAGCACTGGCCTGGTGAATTCTCTGAAGAGGCTCAAAAGGATTCTTACTATGAGGCAGAAATGTTACATTTACAAATAGATAAGTCTTATAAGTTATTAAATTGGTATCCAAAATGGGGATTCGAAGAATCTGTTCAACGTACAGCTAAATGGTATAAAGATTTTTATGAAAACAATTCAGCTTATGAATGTATGTTGAATGACATAAAAACTTTTTTTAAAATATAAAAAATTGTGAGAATCAATAAAACCAAATTAATATTAATCTTTACTTCTAATTAGAAAAATTAACATGAATATTTTTGTTACTGGAGCTACAGGTTTTATAGGGTCTAATTTTTTAGAAGAGGCACTTAAAAAAGGGTTTAATGTAACTGCTTTAAAAAATAAAATTGATTCGAAAACCGCAATTAAACTATCAGATCAGCCTAAGTGGTTGGTATCTTCTCTTAAAGATTTGGAAGTTTCTTATTTAAAGGGTATTGACATTGTTGTTCATTTCGCCTCAGCAGGAGTTAGTCCAAAAGAAGAAAATTTGGAAGACTTATTTAAAACTAATGTTGTTGATAGTTTTGAATTAATTAAAAAGGCAAATAATGCAGGATGTAAGAGAATAATTGTTTCTGGAAGTGCCTTTGAGTATGGATATTCAGCGGATTTATTTGATAATATTCCATTTAATGCACCTCTAATACCTTTAAATAATTACGGCATAAGTAAAGCCGCTGGATTTTATAAATTATTTTCTTTTTCACTTAATCATTCAATTGAGTTATATTACTCGAGAATATTTTCAGTATATGGACATGGTCAGCATCATAATAATTTCTGGCCATCTTTATATCATGCTGCAACAACTAATAAAAATTTTAAGATGACAAGTGGAAATCAAATAAGAGACTTTATTTCTATAGAAAAAGTAATCAAACAACTAATCAATGCATGCCTTAGAGAAGATATTTATTCTTTCAGTCCTCTTGTAGAAAATATAGGCAGTGGAAATGGTATTAGTTTAAGAAATTTTGCAGAAATAGAATGGAAAAGACTTTCTGCTAAAGGAAGAATACTTTTTGGAGAGATTGAGAATAGAGAAAATGAAATTCAAAGATTAGTTGCATTAATTGACAAGAATAATAGAAATTCATTTAATTTGGAGAGAAAAATCATTTCAAATCTTGGTTTTAAATTCTTATGATTAAAAAGATTAATAACTGAAATACAAACTTTTAATGAATAAGAAAATTATGATGAGATTAAAGTTAAGATTTGAAAATAAATTATATGTTCTTTTATGAAAATTTTATTAAGAATAAAAAAGGATTTAGAGATAAATTATTTAGTTTTGGGTTGAAAAAAAAATAAAAAAAGAACGAAAAATATTAAATTAAACAGCGATTGGAAAATAAAAATATTTATTTATATTTTTCAATAAAAAGTTCAATTATATAAAAAAACTTTTCAAACATTTCTTCTGTCATTCCATGATGGACAGGAAGTAGTACGCCAAACTTCATTACATTATCTGAATTCTCATAACCGTTTTTATTTACAATTTTGTGAATATCTCGACACATTGGTTGTCTTAAAATATTACCTGTAAAGACTACCCGAGTTTGAATATTGTTTTTTTCAAGATAAATTTGGAATTCTTTTCTTGAAAATGGGGCTTCATTTTTTATAAGAATAGGATAAGCAAGCCAAGCTGTTTTACATTTAGAATTCTCTTCTGGGACTGTAAAAAATTGGTTAAATTTTGAAAAAAAATTTGTTTGTCTTAAGAAATTTTTCTGTCTTATTTTAATATTTTCTTTCAACTTATCTAATTGTACTAATCCAAAAGAAGCACCTATTTCAGATCCTTCTAAATTATATCCAATTTCCTCAAAAACAAATTTTGCATCATATTCAATCCCATCTAACTCAACATTAAACCTATTTTCAATGGTTTCACTATTCTCATCAAATAATGAAGAACTTCTACCCCAAGACCTCAAAAGCTTTGCTTTCTTGTAAAAATCCTTGTTATTAAAAGCTACAGCCCCACCATTACCAGCACAATTAATAATATGTGATCCATAAAAGCTTGTTATTGAGATATCAGTATATGATCCGGTTGATTTATTATTCAGTGATGCCCCAATAGTATCTGCAGAATCTTCAATAACTATAAGATTATATTTATTAGCAATTTCTCTTATTTTTTTCCAATCACAAATATTACCCATAAGGTTAGGAGCTAATATGGCAACAGTTTTTTCATTTATCATTCCTTCTATTTTATTTACATCAATACAATATGATGTTGGTTCAACATCCACAAAAGCTGGTATTAAATTGTTTTTTATTAGACAACCTACAGTTGTAGAAAAAGTTAATGCTGGTGTTATTACTTGAGATCCACTAACGAAATTGCACGCCTCAATAGCCAAATACAATGCTGATGATCCAGAGTTGACATATAAGCAATGATTTTTATCAAATATTTCAGCAATCTTTTTCTCAAATATACGAGAATAACTCCCCATTTGGGTTGATTTTAATAGGCACTCATTAACCGCATCTATTTCTCTTTGATCATATACTGTTTTTGCATATGAAATAAAGATTTTGTTATGCTTATCTTCTGGAAACACAAGTTTAGATTAATATATTAATACCTTTCTATTATAAATTTAAGTGAGAATTTTATCTTTAATTATTAAATTTTATATTTTTACAAATAAATTTAGGATAATTACTTAAAGAAATTTAATTCACAGCTTTATTTTTTGCTTTAATTTAAATCAAAGATGTTATGTAAATTAAGATAGGTTATTTAATTAAAATAACTTTGCATTTAAATTATATGATTTTTAATAATATAGTAACTATAAAGTTTAACTCATGTATGAAATAAATAAACACACTAGGCTTTTAGTATACTTATTAGTTTAATTGGGATTCCATAAATCTTTAATTTTAAATTAGTTATAGGTATCAAACCTAATTGAGTTTTAAAGTAAACTTTATGATTATTATTCTCTAAAGTTTTTATAATAGAATATAGTTGATTAATATTACTACTTAAAATAGGACTAAAATCAATAACAATAAAATTAGTAAATCTTACTAATAATTCAAATTCTTTAAAAACTTTTAGTTGTAGATTATTAGCATTGATACAAAGTAAATCAATTCTAGGTATCGCTTTTATATCTAATAAATAATCTTCGATAGTATAAATATCAGTGTTTATTTTTTTTAAATCATTAGATTCAGAAAGTTTTATATATATATAGTTATTTGAATTATTATCAGAATATAAAATTAATGAATTATTTGATTTTAATTTATTTTTAGTTTTTATATTAAAATTATTAGGATTTCCTATATTATCTAATTTTAGGTCATTAAATATAAAAAATTGTGAGTCATTGAATGAATCATTTTTAAAATTAATAACCAAGTCTTTTTTTAAATACTTGCCAATTAATACTATATTATTTGGTTTGTCTACTCTTTTTAAAAAGTCATTTTTAGGAAAGATTTTTCTTTCTTTTAAAAATAATTTTAATATTTTACGGCTTCTACAAATATTAAAAAAGATCCTAATAGTAAAAAACTTTATTGAATATAAAACTTTGATTAATGTTGAAATTAAATATGACGATAACCATCCAAATAAATAAAAAATAATAAGTGAAAAATTCATATATTTAATTAAATCTTTTTGTGAATTTAATCTTTTTTTACAATCGACCAGAACAGATTTCTTCACATTATGCATATTCAGGTTTTTAAAAATTAATAATTTCAATGTAGTTATTATTGGATCTACTATATGCGCAAAATCTAATTGTAAAACTGAAATTAAATCATCTCTCCCAAACTCATTTAATAATTTTTTAACTAATATATAACGATTATTAAATATATAAGGTGAGTAATCATTTTTTTTATGCGTAAAAAAAGAAATATCTTTTCCAATAAATAAATTTGAATAAAAGCATTTAGTGTTTGGATCAAGAGCTATTCTTAATGCTAATTCCAAATACATTAAAAGCGTATCGTGATTTAATTTAGGTAAAACTTTCTTGGCAAGTTCAGTCTTAAAAATAAATACAGAAAGTTTAGGAAAGTACATAATTGAATAAAAAGATTTATCTGATAAATACTTTTCACTATAAGAATTTAATCTTATTGGCTGATCCCTTGAACAAAAGGGTATCTGCTCAAATGATAAATTTACCAAAGATAAATCTTTCTTCAAGATTATTAGAACTTGTTCAAAAATATCTTCAAAAATGATATCGTCATCACTTATGACCCAGACATATTCTGATAAAGCATTTTTTACACAAAATTCAAAATTTATGTCAAATCCAAAATTTTCTGAATTTATCTTATATGTAAATAAGGCCCCAGTATTTTTTATTTCTGATGATATTAATGAATTCATTAAATAATTAGATGTATTATCAATCGAGGCATTATCTTGCACATGAATATGAATTAACGAAGATATTTTGTTGTCTAAATTTGAAAGTTGTTTTTTTATAGATCCTAGTGCAATTCTTAAATCTGAATATCTATTATAAGTTGGAATAGCTATTGTTAGTCTTCTTGAAAATCCCATTATTTAAATATTAACTTAACATGATTATATAGATAAATTAAATTTAGATCAAATGAACAATAAATTTAAGTATTAACAATATTTGTTTAAAACATTTAACTAAATTTAACCTAAAACATTTAATAGATTACTAACAAATCTTGATAAACTTTCTAAGAAATTGAAAAGTTTAATTATAAATTAATTTAATTGCCTGACAATATTTAGAAAATCTTGTAATTTGTGCTGAAAGATTATTTACTACTCTATCAATCAATAAACTATTATTAGAAAGATAGTCATACTTCAATTCCATGACAGCATTTTCTGCGGGAAAATAATTAGATAATCTATAATGATCGATAGTTTTAATTACTCTTGAGTAATTGATTTTATAGTCAAGAGTTATTCTTGTACTCTCTGAATTAGATATGAAATAATCACGTTTATAAGTTATACAAACTTTTGGTGAAAAAACTTGATCTATTATCTGAGGTATATTAATTTTAGTTTTTAAAATATTACTTGGTAGGTTAAATTCTAATGGTAAAAAATTTGAATCTTCTTTTAAATTTTTATAATTTGTTTTCTTACCAATTTCAGCTTGCTTTATTTTATATTCTAATTGTTTTTCATCGTTAAAATTGTACCAACGTATTCTTATTTTTGTTCTGTCTGATATTCCAGCTTCAGAGATATTATATAAATAGTAATCGTTAGAATCATAATAAATACTATTTACTTGCCTAGATGGAAACGCACATTTAAAACCTAAGGATTTTATTCTATTTTTTATATTATCAATTGAATATTCATTAAATATATATTTTCTTTCAAATCTCATTATCTTAAAGTTTTTACCCCGTATAAATTTCCATAAAGCATTTTTGAAATTTTCTTAGAGTCTAAAATACCCTCTACTTTTTCTCCTTCTAAAAATACTGAGGAATCACTAGAGATTAAATTGTTATCAAAAAGTTTTTTATCTAATGAAATAATATTGATAAAAGGAGGACCCAATTCTGCTTTCTTAATATATGCTGCAATCGGAAGGGCGATAGACTCCCCCTTATATAATTTGACGAAAATATTCGAACTATCTTTCGCAACAATACCCATTTCACTATTAAGAGCAATTACCTTGTCTAAATTGATAATAGATGATTCCCCTGCGCTTATTACTTTATCTCTAATATTTTTGGCAAATAAGTTACCTATCTTAGCTGAAGAATAAGATAAATCTAAACAATCATTTTTTACAATATTACATTTTACTTCTGATATTTCTATATTAGAGGCATCAGAATCGATTGCATCAGATTGAATATTATCTGCTTCAATTAATTTTAATTTAATATCAGAGTTAATAAAATTCACCCCATCTTCGGAAAGTGATGAAGAAATAAATAAATAATCTGCATTTAAATATGAATCTATAAGATTAAGTCCTCCATATAAAGAAGTTAACCTTTTTTGGGGGGCTCTTAAGCCAATAATCTCTATATCATGTAAATTAACATAGGAGTTATTAATAATTACAGAACCAGAGCCTTCATTACAAGCAATAAAAGATATTTTATTTTTGTCTGAATCAAATAATTCAGAATTATTTATACTTAATATCGCAGAATTCATTAGACATATTTTGATATCATTCTTGATATATATATTTTTATTATTCCAATTTAAATTTTTTGTTATTGATAATTCTTTTTTATCTAAAATTAGATTAGTTTTTTTTTTATTAATATTTAAGTCTTTTGTTAAGTTTGAAATCTCTTTTTCGAACTCTAAATCACCTATTACTTTTGAGAATAGATTTATATTATTATTCTTATTATCAATTGAGTAATAAAAATCATCTTGAGAACAATCCTTAAACAAATCTAATTTAATGAAAATAGGATCATGTTTTCTTAGTATGATAGGCTGGCCTTTTTTTTCTTTGCAGAATAAATTTAAAACTTGTGGTAAATCAGATGATTGATTAGTAATTGATAATATATTATTCTCTCTATTAAATGAAAAAAAAGGTTCATCATTAGCTGCTTTATTTATCCTAAATCTAATTTCATTTAATCTTTCTCTAAGCAAAGCATGTTTCGCAATATGAGGAGATAATGTACCTTCTAAAAAGACAGCATGATGTTTGGCATACTCTCTATAAAGGGCCCCTCTCAATGGGCTTAATTCCTTCTTAAATAATTCAATCTTATTGTTTTCAAAATCTTTAGAAGAATATTCTTTTAGTGCATCAAGATAATAAATATAAAATTTTTCATCTATTTTATCTTTACTCATAAAAAATAATTTAAACCAATAATTATATTCACAATACGCTCCACATAAAATTTCATCAGGATTAACTTTAGTAAAATCAATTAATAAGAAATCTTTAAAATTAAATTGTCCTACACCTTGATGACCATCATAAAATGCTGGTTCAAATAATCCAGTAGCTGGATTAAGATAGTATCTTACACTTTTTGGTAACGCACCATGATAAGAATAAATGATATCAATAAGAGCAAAGTATTTTGCCCATAACTTTTTATCAAAATATTTCTTAATTAATTCGGGTTCTCTTTGTGAAAGTTCCAAAATACTTAGTGCATTTGATGCTAAAATTTCATTTTTATTTTTCCATTGTTTAGAATCCGTTAAGTCAAATCTTGTCTCCCCAAATATTGTCCCAACGTCTTCTTGTAATGAAAAAACAGGACCATATCGTTTTTTTGATGCTTCTATTAGTTCTTTAGAGAAACCTTCCTCGACATGCCTTAAGCCAAAGTATTCTCCATTAATAAATAGCCTAATATAATGATGTCTTGGAGAGGAGACTCCAATTTCTTGCATTAATTTAGCTGTAAGTAATTCAGATGTATAATTCCTTATGATTGGTCTTTGAATAGAAAATTCTTCCATTCCCCTATATCTTTTGTCGCCTCTTATATCAACTTTAAAACTCATTTTTTTAAAGTTTTCACGATGTAAATTTCTATCACCTTTTGCTTTAAGTTTTATAGGATAATTAACATTATTATGAATTAAAGTACCCTTTCCCCATGCGTTTTCATCACATTCTTTTTTAGAAGAAGAAGTTATAATAGTAGGATCAATATATTCCCCATTTGCCGGAACATTTTTTCTTTTAACTCTTAAGCAATCAAGAAGAAGAACATTTTTATAATTTAAATTTATATCTACTCTTTGTATTTTTTTACCAAAATCATAAGAAGTTGTAATCTCTTTAAAATAAACAATTAAATCTTTTACATCAAATTGCAGTAAAAAACTCAAGTCTCTTTTAAAACTGTTATATTTGTATGAAATGAATAATAAAAATAATATATTTAAAAATATATAAATTAAAAAAAATATTTTTTTCTTTTTATAAAATAGTTTTTTGATTATTAATTTAAAACCTATACTCTTATAATTTGATACTATTTTCATTTCAAGTTTTAAATTGGGTTATTGTAAAAAGTTACATTAATAATGCCTGGACTTTTAGATAAAATTTTTATTAGTTCATTTAAATCCTTATTAGATTTTAAATTAATTCCTATAGTTGCTAAACATTCGATATTATTACTTGCACTAATTGTTTTTATAGAATAGGTATTAAAAAAAGAAGAAGCAATACTCATAGCTTCGAATAAACATTTCTCATTAGATGCAGTTACATTTAATGTATCAATATCTGTTTGATTAGATTTCCCTCTTCCTACTTTCTCCGTAGATATCCTATTAACAAACATTGAAACAAAAATACCAACTAATGCTGTCATTAAGGCAAAAATATACTGACTAGCACCTATTGCAATACCTAAACAAACTGAAAATAAAATAAATGATAGTGTGTAAGGTTCTTTTACTGCAGTTCTAAATCTAACCACAGATAATGCACCTACTAATCCAAGGGAAAGAGCTAGGGATGATTTTACAACTGCTATTAGACAAGCAACGCAAACTGTTACCATTAATAATGTATTAGAGTATGATGCTTTTGAAGAGAAAGAATTTCCAAATCTTTGATATAAAAACCTTACTAGTAAACCTGCAATAAGTGCTAAGAAAATTATTACTAGACTATCTGAAAAATTTAAAGTTATATTACTATTAAAGTTAGAGTATTCATTTATATTCACCTTTTCGCTGTAATCAATATTCTGTTGTTGATTCGTAGGTAATAATTCTTCCTGTAAAGTATTATTGATAAGGTTTGACTTTTTCTCCACAAATTTATAAGTAGGTTTTAAATATTATAAATGAATATATTCTAATCAACCTTTTTGTTTCTAATGTGTATCAATATAAAGTTAGAAATTAGCTTATAGAAATTTTTACTTTAAGTTTTGTTCAAAGATTTTGTAAATATTCTTTTAAACTCATATTACTCTTTCTGAATTTGAGGAATCAGGACAATTATATAAATTATATGGATCTAAAAAATTCAAATATTAACGTCCTTGCTATATTAAGAAATCCTTGAGCTAGGTTTTGGTCTCTTTATAAATTTCGACTCAAAAATGCAAAAAAGAATTATGCTTCATAAACAAAATAAACCAGTCAAAGTTAGTACGAGTGATTTAATAGATAGGAAAAATTTTTCTGATATTAAAGGGACTGATTTCTCAAATTAGCTTTTGACTGAAAATAAACCTAGTTTTGCAGATGGAAAAAATTTTCTAATCGTGATCAAATTTTATATTATTAAAATGATTTGATTAGATAAATTTAAATGATTGACAAATATAATTTATAGATAAATAATCAAAAAAGCATTTAGTAATAATTAAATTTAGTATTTATTATCAAAATAAAATTTCATAAATTAACTATTTCTTTTTCCTTAATAAAATATGAATTTGATGAAAATTGAATTGATTTAGTTAATGAACTTTTACTATTTATTAATAGTTTTTCAGGAATAAACCTAAAGTCCATAGAAACTCTTGTTTTCATTGTTTTATTAAGTAAATCTCCATGCTTAAAAATTGATGTATTAATAATCGCATATTCACTTGATTTCAAATTTAAAGGTTCATAATCTTCAAATCCTAAATTTTTTTCAACCTGAAGAGCTGAGGAATTAAAGCATTCATTCACAGCATAAAAACAATTAATTTCTCCTAATGGATGAGAATAATCTGAATCTCTGTGAAATTCGAAAACTGATAAATTATTTGGGAAATGAACTCTTATAGTCGGAAATCTTTGTATTGCCCAATCTCCGAAATATCCAGTTTCAGTTTTAAGCTTTTTGACCACTTCTAAACAAAGTAATTTGTAACTATTCCAAAAATCTGTTGAGAAATAGTTTGGCTGATCAAAAGTTGAATATATAGCTTTATGAAATAAAGTTGCTTGATCAGTTCCTTTTTTAAGCAAAGTTTTTTCATTGATAAAAATATGATGTAAATTATCTAGATCAAATTCATCCCTAGTTAAATTGGTTTTAAAAATAGCTTCCTTTAAATGTAAAATAAATGATTTTCTTATTTCATCAGAAGATTTATAGATAGTAATATTTTGCCGCATTTTTTTTATAAATTAACAGTAATTATAACCTTTTTTATAGATAACTTTTTGCTCATATGAATTTCAAGAAATAAAAAATTTACTATTAATTTGTAAAAACTTTTTAATTTAGTTTCATTTAGAGAGTTTTTAAAATTTTTATTTACTTAAATATAGTCTTAGGAACATATATTTCATTTATCTATTTTGGAGTTAAAATTAATAATGAAAATATATAATTCAGAATTATTTTAAATAGTTATGGTGGCGACAAAAAAAAACAAACGAAAATTAATAGTTTTTTTAAATGGTGGTACTGGTAATCAATTATTTCAACTATTGGCATGTGAGAATATTTCTCAAATCCATAATAGAGAGCCATTTTATTCAGATCATTTATTAGGAGAACAAAGATATTTAGAAACTGCAGACGTTGCATCTAAATTGAGCATAAAGAAGATATCTCATTCCCAATTAATAGGGATAAAACTAATTGAAGAAGAAAGTTTGTGCTATCCTCCACTATTTAATAAGTTTCCAGAATATGAACTTTTACCCGACGAAGATCTAATTTTATCAGGATATTTCCAAAACTATAGAATTCATTCAAAATCTGCTATTAAAAAATTAAGGAAATTTTTTTTAAATCTTAAGACTTCATCATATCTAAAAGAGTATACTATTTCTTTACATTTACGAGAACTGCACGGATCTTTAGGTTCAATCCCATTAAATAACATCGATAATCTCAATATAGAATATTATAAAAGATCTTTAGATTTGATAGATGAGGATATTAAATTAAATAAAAAAATTGGGTTTAAAAAAGCAATTCTTTTTACAGATATGTTTAAAGATAAATCTAAGTCATATCTTTATAAACCTGTTCGCCAATTGCTGGAATCAAAGGGATATAAAGTTATTCTTGGGGATAATCTATGTAAAAATACTTTAGAAGTTATTTCTCTAATGAGTAGAGCAAATTTTGTTATATGTAGTAACTCTACTTTTAGTTGGTGGGGTGCATATATGTCTAATGGTAAAAAGATATGTCCAATTTTTTCATTATGGGAAGTAAATCTTACGACTCCTGATAATTGGATTCAGATTCATGATGGCAATAAAAATCCTAAAACTTGGCATAAATTGAATATTTATAAAAATACTATAAAAACCAAAACTTATATCAGTAAACTTGGTTTTCTTTATAAATTAAAGTTAGTTTTAAAACAAAAGATTTATGGTAATTTGCTTTGGAGGCTTTTAGATAAGTACAATGCTTTGAAGATAAAATCTATCATTTCTTGAGAAACAATAATTTTCTAATCAAATTCTTATTTTCTTTTTTTTTAAAAAAAAATTTTTTTGAGATTTGAGTAGATGATTTTAAATCTATTAATTATCTTATTTAGCAGACTATATTTTTTATTAATGTAAATTTGAATATCCTTTAGAGATTCTGGATCCTCAGAAATTTCTTTAGGGAATGAATTTATTTTATAATTATTTATCCTTGCTTTTTGAAATTGTTTATCAGCAGAACAAATAGAGCCACTCCCATCATGTCCTATATTTCTTGTTAATGAAACTTTTGGCCCTAAGCATAGGCCTTTCTTCATGAAAATATATGCCTCCCAGCATATGTCTAATGTATGGGGGAGCTTACCATCCGCATTGGCAATAACCTGAGACCAATTGATATCATGTTTTAGATCTAAATTAAATTCTCTAATATCTTTTTTGCTAAATTTTGATATCAAATAAAATGGATCATTAGATAATGGGTCATCTTTAAATTCAAACCATCTATCTTTCCATGTAGCCCAACCCCAAATTTGCATAGATCTAGTAAAAAATGCATCTTGATATGAATTTGATTTGATAGGATAGTTATAGCCATTTATATGCCATACTTTTTTAATATCTTTATATTTTTCAAGAGCTTTATTCATATACTCTAAAAAATATTTAGATACACATACATCATCCTCTAAAACAATAATATTTTCATGTTTAGACAAAACATTAGAAATATTAATTCTTTGAGTTGTGGCGGTAGATAAATTCTTCTCAGACCTATTAATTGTTAGCTTTTTGAAATTACTGGAATATGATTTTATTATCTTTTCTACACTATCAAGTAAATGTATCTCGGTATTATTCCTTGCTCCATCAATAAAAGCAATTAGTTCTGTATTTATAGAGATTTTATTTTCGATTAAAGATTTTAATGTTTTTTCAGTATGGTAGGGCCTATTAAAAGCAAAGAATGCTACTGGACTATACATTTAAGAATTTAATTAACCAATTAAATTATTATATCTTAAATTTGTTCAAGATCTTTTAGTTGAGTAAGAAGTTATTTAATTGCTAATCAAATTAAAGTAAGGTTGTAGTAATTTTATTTATAATATCATCACTTGAAAAGCTAGTAGATCAATAAATATCAAAATTTAAGTTATATTTTTTTTACAAATAAATAATTCTTGATATCTTTTATCTTGCGTAGTGTTTTGCATGAATTTAAAAAATAAAGATGCTGCAAATTTTTATTCAGTATAGTTAAAATTTTTTGAATTATTTTTAAATTTATTGGGAGATTATAATCTCCAATTAAATTAACAATTTTTAAAAAATTATGGTTTTCAGATAATAAATCTAAAAAACTTTCTTTGTTGAAATAGTCCGATTCATTACCACTTACATTTGTTACAACTGAAAATACATAGGTACAATTTTTTGTACCCATTTCTAATAAAATTTTTAATGCATTTTTTCTTTCCTCTAAAGTAGGTAAATAATAGATTCCTTCAAAACAAATTACAAATTCAAATTTCCCATCTATCTTAAAATCTAAGAAAGGATTACCATAATAAAAATTTATCTTTGGGTACTTTTTTTGCTCTTTTAATTGCTGTTTGAGAAATATCGACTCTACTATTTAACTTTTATGAAGTTAAGTTTAGTCTTATTTAACCTAAATAATATTTAAAGTTTATCTTTTGAGACTTTAGCAATTTCTTTAAATTTTTTGCAAACTAATAAAATATCCTCTTCTTCTAAGTTTGCATTTATTGGAAGATAAATACCTTTATAGTGAATTAGATCAGCATTTTTAAAGCTGGATTTGGTCTTATTAAATATTTCCCAGAAAGGCTGTAAACCCATACTCCCGCATATAAGTGGTCTACTCTCAATTTTTGCATTATTAAGATAAAACCAAACTTCCTCTGGATTCTCAACTAAAGTTCCATATGCGAAACTTGAAATAAAATCAGTGTCTGATTTTTGTAACCAGTAATCTTTTAAATTATTTTTGTAGATATCGAATAACATTGCTCTTTTTTTACAATATTTATCCAATAAAGATAATTGTTTAATTCCTAAGAAAGCATTGATTTCTGTGGCTCTCATATTATAACCGGGGAAATAAAAGGAGTACATATTTCTAAAATTAGAGATTTCATATTTTTTTTGTAAATTCTGCGCAAAATTCTTTTCTAAATCTCTTAACCAACCATGGGATCTTAGTGACGTAATTATTTGAGAAAATTCGAAGTTGTCTGTACAAATCATTCCTCCTTCAATTGTTGAAATATGATGTCCATAGTAAAAAGAAAAAGTGGAAGCTAAACCAAAGGAACCTAAGGTTTTCTCTGAAATTTTTGATCCAAGTGCTTCACAAGTATCCTCAAATAGTCTAATTTTAAATTCTGCACAGATATCTTTAATTTTAAGTATGGAAGATTCATGTCCTAGAACATGTACCAAAATTAAAGTACTAATATCTTCTTTCTTCGCTAATTCATAAAGTGAGTCTATATCAATTCCTAAATTATTTTTATCACAATCTAAAAGAAATGGTTCATAACCTAATTGCAGAAAGGGACTTAAAGTTGTTGACCAGGATACTGCGGGGATTCCTACTTTTTTATTTCTAAGATCCTTAAAGTGAAGATTAGCTGCTGCTATGAGTAAATTTGCTGATGAACCACTATTAACAAATATTGCATTTGAGGAATTTATGAAGTTTGCAAATTCACTTTCAAATTGAACTGTTAATTTATCTTTTGTTAACCTTGGGTTGGTTTTTAACCATTCAGCTAAATCTTCTAAATGATTACTGGGTATTGTATTTGAAGATAATTTTATAGCTGTCAAATTAGTATTTTTTTTTATATATTATAGATCTTAATACTTTAAAAGCTAGTAGAAATGAATTTGCTAATAAATTATAAATAAGTTCAAATTTTAAAATTCTTGTGATTGTTGAAATTAATAAATATATTTTTGCACCATTGTAGGCTTCCTGAAATGCTTTCTTTTTTTTCTCATCATTATTTGTTATCGCATCGACTGTTATGGATTGATTATGAAGGCCAAATTTTATAAGAGGTGTTTTAATGTAACCACAATACTTATATCTAAATAGAGGCATAGCTGTCATGAGCCAATCAGGTCCTACACCGTTATAAAACTTATCAGAAACTAAATTTGTGGAATTGTATAAACATTTGATAGCATCTTTTTTCCTAATTAATGCACAACTAGGAGAAATAAGACCTTTCATGACATGAGGAATTTTTGAAATGGATAATAATTTTTCTGAATTTATCACATTAACGTTAGACCAATCATCTTTAATTTTATCTTCCGAGTCAATATCTAAAACAATATTATTTGAATATACTACCCCAGTATTTTTATCCATAAGTTTAATGCATTCTTCAATATATTTATGATGCATCCAATCATCATCAAAACAAAAATGAATGAAGTTTGTTTCTGAGGCTAAAATTGCCTCCAATTCGCAAAAATGAATACCGTAATCATTTTCTCTTCGAATATAAGTAATTTCATTTAAATATCTATTACATATTTCTTGAGTATTATCTGTACTACCATGATCACATACTATAATTTTACATTTGTAACTTTGGTTAATAGAGGTTTGTATAGCTCTTTCTATTAAGTGTCCTCTATTAAAAGTTGGAATTAAGATTGATACTTCACAATGCATATATTATTTTTTTGATTATCAATATAATACTATAAATATAATATCTAAATTTTGGAAAAGATAATTCAAATTGAACCTTGGATTGATAATAGTGAATTAAAACAATTATCGAGATTAATTGAAAGTACTTATGTCACGGAGAATCTTTTAACAAAGGAGTTTGAAGAAAAAACGGCAAATTTAACTAAATCTCCATTTGCAATTTCGGTTTGTAATGGAACAGCAGCATTATTTTGTGCTTTGAAAGCGTTAAATCTTTCTCCAGGCGATCAAGTTATTGTTCCTAATATTACATTTATAGCTTCTGCGACTTCAGTAATTCTTGCAGGTTTAGATGTTGTACTTGTTGATGTTGATCCAAATACAGCTTGTATCAATATAAATTCTTTAAAAAAAGCAATTAATAAAAAAACAAAAGTGATAATGCCAGTCCACTTATATGGAATATCTTGTGAGATGGACGATATTATTGCAATTGCGAGAGAAAATAATCTATTAATAATAGAGGATGCTTCGCAGGGTGTTGGGGTCTTTTATAAAGAAAAACATGTTGGGCTTTTTGGAGAGTTTGGTATATTAAGTTATTACGGAAATAAAACTATTACTACAGGAGAAGGTGGAGTAGTTCTTACTAAAGAAAAAGATTTAAAAGATAAAATTTATATGCTAAAAAATCATGGCCGTATTAATAAGGGGACGTTTATGCATGAAACCTTGGGCTGGAATTTCTCATTTACAGAAATGCAGGCTGCAATTGGAATTGCACAGATGAATAAATTACCAACAATAATTAATAAGAAATTAGAATTGTATAGAAACTATTCAAATAAATTAGAATCAAATAAAATCGAAATGAAAACAGTTCCTAGTTCTACTTCTTCTCCAGTACATTGGTTTAGTAATGTCATTTGCGAAGATGCAGAGAAGCTTCAAAATTTTCTCAAGTCATTTGAAATACCTTCTAGGCGAATTTTTTACCCCTTAAATAAACAACCTTGCCTTCAGAATCATAAAAATGTAATACTTTCCAGTCAGCATTTTCATCATTCTGAGACGGCATATAAAAGTATCCTTTCTTTGCCCTCATCAATTTTAATGGATAAAGACCAATTTGAATTCATAGTTGAGAAGTTGAATAAATACTAAATTAAAAAAAAAAAAGAAAATTATAAGAAATCAAGAATTATTTATAAACTAAAATTTTCCTTTTTTTACTTTAAGATAGTTTTCGATGCTGTTGTACATAAATTAATTGCGATATCATTGATGGAATATCCTGTTAAGATTAAAAATTAATTAAAAATAAATATATGTGCGGCTTTACTGGTTATTTTGATCCAAATTTTGAGCATCATGAGAAAATAATAAAAGCGATGTCTGATCAAATAAAGTCTAGAGGACCTGATTCTTGTGGCTTTCATATCGATAGAAATATTGGCATTTCTTTAGGGCACAGAAGACTCTCAATCCAAGATTTATCTGAGAATGGTTCTCAGCCTATGCAAACCAAAGATAAACGCTTAACTTTAGTTTTTAATGGTGAGATTTATAATCACCTTGAGTTGAGAAATTTAATATATAAGAATTCTCAGACACAGGAATGGAGAGGTTCTTCAGATACCGAAACTTTATTATCGATGATTGAAAACTTTGGTTTAGAAAAATCACTTCAATCAATTAAAGGTATGTTTGCCTTCGCTATTTTAGATAGTTGGACTCATAAACTTTATCTTTGCAGAGATAGATTTGGAGAGAAACCCTTATATTATGGATTTAATAGAGGTGTATTATTTTTTGGTTCACAACCAAAATCATTTAGAGCTCATCCAAAATGGAAACCTCAGATTTGTATGGAAGGATTAAATGAATATTTTGTAAAAGGGTACATTTGCGGAAGGAATTCAATTTATAAAGATATCTATAAACTGCCTCCAGCTAATTTTATTTCAATTGATTTAAAAAATATAAATTTAAATATTAATCAAAATTATTGGGAAATCGATAAAGTTAATGAGCCTGATTTTGTTAATTCTAAAAATCTTATAGCATTACTTGATAACAAAATAAATGAAACTGTTAGTAAGAAAATAATTTCTGATAGAAAAATAGGTTCTTTCTTATCTGGTGGGATAGATTCTTCATTAATTACCTATTATCTACAAAAACAATTTAATAAACCAATAGATACATTTACAATTGGTTTCGAAGATTTAAGTTTTGATGAATCAGTTAGTGCTAGAAGAATAGCTAATTATTTGGGTACAAATCATCATGAAGAGATTTTCAACGCTAGTGATGTAAATAATTTAATAACTAAATTACCACTAATCTGGGATGAACCATTTTCGGATCCATCACAATTGCCAACTTTGCTTTTATCTAAATTAGCAACTAGAAATGTTAAGGTTGCATTTTCTGGGGATGGTGGTGATGAATTGTTTTGTGGTTATACAAGATATAATTCTGGCTATAAAGTTCATAAATTAATAAATAATTTACCTGCTTTTTTAAAAAAATATTCTATATATTTTTCTGGAATATTAAGTTCAGATTATTCTTATTCTTTACTAAAAAAATTGCCTGAGATTATAAGACCAAATTCTCTTGTTGATAGGATTAACAAATTGCAGAGATTACTAAAATCTAACTCTAATTATGATTACTACTCTGAAATAACATCAATTTTTAGTTTGGAAAACCCACTCTTAATTAGTAAATCTTTAGAGATTAATGAATATAAAAATTTTGGAAAAAAATTTAATGATTATAGAGAGTATATGATTTATAGAGATATCATGGAATATCTTCCAGATGATATTTTAACCAAGGTTGATAGAGCATCTATGTTTAATGGTTTGGAGGTAAGAGTACCATTCCTAGATCATGAGTTTGCAAGTTGGGCTTATAATATACCTTTAAAATTAAAAACATTTGATAGTAAAGGAAAATGGCCTTTGAGAAAATTATTGAGTACGAAAATTCCTAAAGCTATCTTTGAAAAGCCAAAAAAAGGCTTTGGTATTCCTTTAGACCTAATAGTAAATAAATATTTAAAGGATTGTATTTATGAAACTTTTACAAAAGAAAAAATCACTAATCAAGGATTATTTAACTTTAATTATATAAAAGAGATGCTTGAAGTTAATTATTCAAAAAGAGGCAAATTACATAACCAAATATGGGCTTTGTTAATATTTCAGAATTGGTATCAAGAGAACTTTTGAAATATGTTTTATAAAAATTTGAATTTTAAAGAATCTAAATCTAATAATAAAAAAAATCTTAATTATGATTTAGTTATTATTGCGAATACATCTAAATATTTGCTTCATTATAGATTATTGTTGATTAAAAAATTAAATATATATTTTAGCAATGTATTCGTTTTAGCACCATTTGATAGATCTTCAGATAAATTAAAGGAAAATACTAAATATATACCTTGGAATTTATCAAACGAAATTGACTTTAATCCTTTTTTTTTAATAAATTCTTTTTTTTCATTATTCAAAGAAATAAAATCAATCAGACCAAAAATAGTTCATTCTCATACTATTAAACCAAATCTTTTGATATCATTAGTAAATTCTATTCTTGGGATAAAAACAGTAATATCTATTCCTGGGATGGGAAGATTATCAAATACTAAAGGAATAAAAAAACTTCTATTAAAATTCATATTGAAAACAATTTATTTGTTATCAATATATCAAGTAAATAATTTTATCTTAATCAAAAAAAATCTTAAAAGAGTAAAATTTATTTTTCAAAACCCTATTGATCTTGAATTTTTTAAAAATTTAAATGAAATAAAAAATATAAATAATTTATTTTATTTAATTCCTGGATCAGGCGTACCAATTCAATATTTTAAATCTGTCAAAAAAAAATCAGCTATTAAAAATGATAATTTAGATTTTATTTATTGCGCAAGATTAGAAAAGTCCAAAGGTATAAATTTGTTTATAAAGTTATCAAAATATTACCCTAAATCTAAATTTTATATTTATGGTCCTCTTGAAAAATTATCCTCTGATTCCTTAAATTTCAATGAAATTAATAATTTCGAAAAAACATTTAAAAATATAGTATTTATGAATTATGTGGATAATCCTTTACTAAGACATCATAATGATCATTCAATTTTTTTAGTACCTTCTAATTATGGAGAGGGCCTTCCAAGAGGGATTTTAGAAGCTATGGCTTTAGAAATTCCAGTAATTGCCAGCGAAAAATCTTGTGTAGGTTTATTTGATAATGATAATCTTTTTATGGTTTCAGAAAATAATATTAATTCCTATCTCAAAACTATTAAGAAAGTAAAAAATAAGATTGAAGAGGGGAGTTTAGATGTTTTCTTGAGAAATTCAAAAAGATTAGTAAAGGAAGAATATCAAGAATCTATTGTGGTAGATAAAACTTTAAATTTGTATAAAAGTTTTAATTAAATGAAAGATAAAGTAAAGATTTGCCATATTGTCCCCTCTAATTTTGGAGGTGGGGTTGAAGCGGCTGCCAATACTTTTATCTCATATTCTTGTCAGAAATTCATATTTAGTGTTTATTTTATAAAATCTAGTAGGAATGAAAATTCATTAATCTCTTACCTTAAATCAATTAAATATCTCTACCAAAATAAACCTGATATTCTATTAACTTCACTATGGAAAAGTAATATCTTAGCTTTGATTTATAAAATTTTTAGTTATGATTCAAAATTAATTTTATTTCTACATTCAACAAAAAATACACATTTTTTAGATATTTTTTATTCCAATCTAACGGCAATGTTCGCTTTTGAAATTTGGGCTGATTCTAAAATAACTTTACAAAAAAGAATACGTAGATTGTACATTTTTAGGACTTATAAATATTTTTTTAAAAAGAATATCAAAAAGAGATTTATTAGTTTAGTTAAAGAAGAAATAACTTCTATTACTTCTAAAAAATGTAAACCATCATTTATCTACTGGGGTAGACTATCACAGGAAAAAAATATTGATAAAGCAATAGAGTTTTTTTCTAAAATCCATAAATTTAATAATAAATCTACTTTTACAATAATAGGTCCTGATAGCGGAGAAAAAAAATCCCTATGTTTATTGATCAAGAAATTGGATTTAAATGATAATATTCATATTTTTGATTTTATGAATTTCAATCAAATTAAAGAATATGCTAAAAAATCAAGTTTCTTTATACAATTAAGTACTTTTGAAGGCATGGCAATGTCTGTTTCAGAATCAATGCAATTAGGATTGATTCCTGTTGTAACAAGTGTTGGAGAAATTAATATATATTGTAAAAATTTACATAACAGTTTTATTTATAATGATAATGAAGATGAAATTATTAAAGAGATTTTTAAATTAATTTCTAATAAAAGTTACTATACAAAAATGAGAGAAAATTCTATAAAGACTTGGACTAATTCTTCTATTTATAAAAATGATCTTATAAAAATATTTAATGAAATAAGTAATTATTAATTTAAAAAATCTTCATTTTCTTATTTCAAAAACTTTGATTATTTTTTTATAAAATTTCTTTGTATCTATAATTTTTTCTTTACCAAATATAGCTTTATTCTTTGTACCTTTGGCTAATAAAACACCCTTATGATAATGATAACCTGTGCCTTGATCATCCAATCCAAATTCTAATCCTAAATTTTCTATTTTTATTTTTTGATCACGGTAAAATAAATATTTTTCTTTTTTACTAGTACTTGTAATAATAAAGTTAATTTTTTTTGGATTTTTTTTATATCTTATATGAAAGATACTTTTTTTATTAGAAAATTTAATTTCTAGAAATTCATTTATTAATAATTTTAGATTTTTTAATGTGTCCCCCTCAATATTGATATCTGGATACATTGATGGAAGATGATTATATTTTGCTGAATCTAGATTTAACATTCTAAGTAATTTATTAAAGTCTCTAAGAAATATTTTTTGATTTTTTTCTCTTTCTATAGCTTTTTGACCCATGCTACTTGCTACCCACAATTGATATGAATTATCTTCAGCAAATTTCATTAATAATCCGATTTGTTTATCGGCAATATCTAATGCTTTTATTACAGATTTTTTATTGAAAAGATTAGGAGATCTATAAGCTTTTTTAAAATCTTTTGGGAAAATATCTAGCCAAAAATAATGCATCATGCCTGCTAGATGATTAGTAAAAAATGTTGTAAATTCTGGTTTATATTTTTTCAGATTTTTATAATATAAATCAAATGTTAGTTCTGGTTGGATAAGAGATCTACGCTTTTTATATCTTTTATTAATAGTTTCTTTAAAAAGTTGGATAAATATTTTTAAGATTGATTTAATTCTAATATTATTTATTAATATACATTTTAGAAAATATTTAATTTCAAGAAATCTAATTGATCTTACTTCTCCTGAATTATTGGCAACAATTTTTAAATTAAATCTTTGAAAGTTCTTTAATTCTTTTGGATATGCATCATAATTTGGTGCAAATGTATCTGGCAAATAAAACTTTACATTTTCGTTAATTATAGGGGGATAAGACTGAAGAGTGCCAAATATTCCTATGGTTATATTATTTTCTATTAATAATTTCCAAATTGGTGGAAACTCTCTTTCAAACTCCCTATCTTGATTAAGAGAATATATTTTATGTTTTGAATTATCTACACCTCTATAAAATGTTGCCCAAGTAGACCATGGATGTAATTCACCTAAGTCAGTTGTAAATGTATTTAAATCATATCCATTCATTTTTAGTTTAGATAAATTTGAATATGGCTTAAGTTTTACATAATAATTTAATAATTTCCTTGGCATTTCATTTAATTCATAAATAATGAGTTTGTTTTTCATATGATTTTATTCTAAGAGAAATTAAATGATTAATTCAATGAGGATTTAAATTAATTGAAATTTTGCTTTTTATAAATCAATGTAAAAAAGCATTCACTAAAAATTTAGCGTAATTAGAGTATCTGTATCTGTCTGCTTTCTTAGAATTTAAAAAATTATAAATATTTTTCCTATATTCTGATTTTTTTTCTTCTGAAAGATTCTTGATAATATTTATTATCTCTCTTACTGAAGTATCTTTATTTATCCTTATGTAAGTATTCTCTGGGATATTAATTCTTTCTTGTCCAAAATAAATTGGAATAGATCCTGAAATCATAGGATCGAATATTTTTTCACAAATAGAATTGAATTTGCTAAATGTTGGTTCAATAGCTAAGGCAAAATCATAGTTTTCTAACGTTTTAGATTTAAATTCTGAAATTGGAAATTTTCCTAATGGTTTAAACTTTAATTGCATTAAATTTCGGACTAAATTATTTAAAAAACTTATTCTTAATATAATTGCGATCCCTATAACATCAAATGGTAAAGGTGTTTTGTTCCAGCCATAACCATAAAGGTCAAAATAACTTGAATTTTTCAAAAGTTTCTTAACTAGGTTATATCTATAAATATAGGAACCATGATTGCTCAGAGCCATTTTAAATGAACCTATAAAAACTAACTTTTTTTTCCTTTTGGTATTTAAGATTTGAGATTTTTTATCTAAAATTTTATCTTTGTTAGGTATTGAAGGATAAGAAAAAGGAGAAACTTTATAAGCCATGAATTTTTTTATATTATCTTCACTATTAATTAGTACTCTATTAAAAAGAAAAGGTATCCTAAGCATATATCTTGCTCTGCCCAAAAACGTTTCATTAATTATTAGTATTGAATATACTCTCTTTTTAAATATATTTAGATATAAAACCTTAATAAGTTCATTTATTCTAGGAATTTCTAAAAAGATTAATTTGTCATAGCTTTTATGGTCTCTAGATTTGTAGTTACTTATTTTTATATTGCGTTTTTTGCTTAAACTAAATACTTCTTCCCAAACATTATGCCAATTTTCATAAATTTTAAGTTTTTTATCCTGCTTAAGATACTGATTGTATTCATAATAAGAGATAATAGCTACCCTCATTTTATTTAAATAAGAACATAATAAAGTTTATCTATTTTTATTCATAATAAAGTCTTTGATGCAGGAAAGTTGATGATTTGTGGGGTTAGTATTATTATGTACTCTTTTTACAAAATCGAGCCCTTCTTCTAGACTTAGATTGTATTTATCCATTACAAACAAGATACAAAGTAAAGGCGACCTTTCCATTGATGCAACACAATGAATAAACGTAATATCTTTACTTACCAAATCTTTTAATAAATTAAAAGCAGTATTTAGTTGCTCGATTGTCGGCAAAGTTTTTTGATGAGAATCAGGCAATACATATCTGAAGCAAGAAAATTCTTTCTCGGTATTTTCATTCCATTTAACCTCATCTTGACCACATAAACCTAATATGTTTTTAACATTTTTTTTTCTAAGTAAATTCAGATGTTCTTCCTTTGTTGGGCAATTACCCACAGCTAATTTATTTATTAAGATCCAGTCAAATATAAATTTATATTCTAATTT
>MDSV01123936.1_pt1 | contig 33596 bp, 44 predicted proteins | sample 810851 | NCBI WGS metagenome assembly MDSV01 (sample SAMN05326640, study PRJNA326480) | marine metagenome | isolation source: seawater | place: Atlantic Ocean: North East | collected 2012 | reverse complement strand
TTAAATGTCAAAAAGAATTTTTATTGAAGGATCGACTAAAAATGAATTATCAATTATTGCCGCAAATGACAATAGGGTAGAATTTTTTGATTTTTCGATAAACCAAGCTAAAAGTAAAAAAAATAATATATATTTATGTACTGTTTCAAGAGTAGAACCCTCTCTTCAAGCAGCTTTTGTCGATTTTGGGTTTGAAAAAAAAGCTTTTTTACCTTTTGACGAAATTCACCCTAGCTACTTTAAAATACCTACAGCCGATAAGGAAATTAGTACAACAAATAATGAATTAAATGGTGATTTAGACGACGAAAAAGCAAATAAAAAAAATTTCTTAGAATTTTACAGAAAATATAAAATTCAAGATGTTATTAAAAAAGACCAAGTACTCTTAATTCAAATAATAAAAGAAGAAAGAGGAAGTAAAGGTGCAGCCGTGAGTACTTTTATATCTTTACCAGGAAGATTCTGTGTATTATTAACAAATAATTCTGCAAGCGGAGGAGTTTCAAAAAAAATAAATAACCAAAATGATAGAAAAAAATTAAAAAACATACATGAGAAGTTAAATTTACCTGAAGGTATGTCTCTAATAATTAGAACGAATGCTGTAGGAGCACATTCAAAAGATATAGAAAATGATTTTCAATACTTAAAAAAATTATGGACAGAAATAAGAAATGAAACACTAAAATCAAAAGCACCAAAACTAATATACGAATTAGACAGTCCCTTAATTAAAGTAATAAGAGATTTATACAACGATAGCTATAGTGAAATTCTAGTATCTGAATTAGATACATATAAAGAATTTAAAAAAATTGAAAAGAAATTTATGAACAGCCATAAATCTAGAATAAAGCACTATAAAGAAAAAAAATTTTTTTTAGAATCACATGGAATTAAAAACCCTATAAATAATTTACTAAATACATATGTTTATTTAAAATCAGGTAGTTATTTAGTTATAAATCCAACTGAAGCATTAACTGCGATAGATATAAATTCAGGAAAATCAACTTCTCAAAAAAATATTGAAATTACAGCTCTGAATACAAATTTAGAAGCTTCTGAAGAAATATATAAACAAATAATTTTGCGAAATATTGCAGGATTAATAGTTATAGATTTTATAGATATGGTCAGCAATTCAAATAACTTTAAAGTAGAAAAAAAAATGCGAACTTTATTTCAAAATGATAAATCTAGAGTGCAAATTAACAAAATTAGTAAATTTGGATTAATGGAAATATCTAGACAAAGGGTAGGACAAAGTATTTATGAAATATTTTATAATGAATGTGACTGTTGTAAAGGAAACGGATATCATAAAACTAATAATATTATTTACTTTGAAATTATATCAATTTTAAGAAAAATAATAACAATTCCAGATATAAAAAAAATTGATTTAAAAATAGACGATATGTTTTTAAAAGAGAATGATAAAGAAATTAAAATAAGATTAAAATCAGTAATGCCCAAAACAATAAAACTGAATTATATTAAAGAAAAACAATTTCAAAAAATATACGAATTTTCTGAAGATATTATCGAAAAGATATCTAAAAATAATAATATTATTGAAGAAAAAACTATAGTTAGTAAAGAGAATGATAATGAAAAAAGCTATAGAAGAAAAATCAAAAAAAAAACTAATTGAAAAAAATTACTATAATTATTTTTCTTTTTTTTTATCAAAACTTATATTCATATGAAATAATACGCGATCAGGTATTTGAAAATTATCTTAAAGAATTAAGTGATATTTTTTTTAAAAAAGCAGATATTAATTTCTATTTAATTGACGATGACAATGAAAATGCTTTTGTACTAGATAATAAAAGTATTTTTTTTACAAAAGGATTATTGGAACATTTAGAAAATGAAAATGCTTTAATTTCAATAATGTTACATGAATATGGTCATATAAAAAAAAACCATATAATTAAAAAAAAACTTAAAATAAAAGAGTCGGAAAAATATAAAAAATATACAGATTTTTTTTCAATTGCAGCTGCTATTACAATGCAAGATCCAGATATATTATTTGGAGCAAACATAACTCTTAACGAGGGAATTTTGCAGAATTTTTATAGAAATAACGTTGAAATAGAAAAAGAAGCTGATTTTATAATGATACAACTCATGAATAAAAATAATTTAAGCATCAAATCTACTTTGTCTTTTTTTCATTATTTACAAAATCTAAATTTGGAAAATCCATATAAAAAAACACACCCTTCTATTTCAGAAAGGATTAATTTTATAATGAAAAATTATAAAGGAGGTAAAAAAAAATATAAAAGTACAAAGTTTGATTTCTTAAAAGCAAAATATCATCAAAATTCAAATAATAAAAAATATAATAATTTTTTTAAACAAATTAATAGTGGTAAATATTTAAACTTAAACAATGACAAAATGACAATGGCTTCAAAATATGAATTATTTAAAAAAGGATTTAAAATGGAAAATATAATAGAAATTTATATGGATAATATAAAAACATACGACAATTCTTATACTAAGTTAGAATTTTTAAACTATTTAATAGAAAATTCTGAAAAATATAAATTATCTGAAAATTTACAAAAATATAAATTAGATAAAAAAGTTAAAGAAGAATTTTTTTTTCATTTTATATTAGGTAAATCTTATGATTATCTTAATGAAGTTGAAATAAGTAATTTTTATTTTTGTAATTTTTATAAAAAAATACATAATCAAAATTTATCAGATTATTATTGTGATAAATATGATACTAATAAAATTGAAATTGTTGATTTAATAAATGAAGTAAATGTCAATATTAATTAATAAAAATATAGAAAAACTTATTTCAAGTAATAATATAAAAATACGAACTAATTTTAGAAAAACCCAAGTGCAACCTGCTTCAATGGATTTAACTATAAGTAGTAATTGCTATAGAATTAAAGCTTCTTTTATACCTAATAATAAAAAAGTATTGGATTTAATAGATAACCTATCCTTAAACAAAATAGACTTAAATAAAGAAAATTTATTAGAGAAAAACTGTATTTATATTTGTGAAATAAATGAAAGTTTAAATCTACCATCAAACTATTCAGCTAAATCAAATCCAAAAAGCACTACTGGAAGATTAGACATTTTTACTAGATTAATAACAGACTATGGCAGTGAATATGATTTAATTAAAAAAGGATACAAAGGAAAATTATTCTTAGAAGTCATACCTCAATCATTTAGTATTATTTTAAAAAAAGGCATTTCTCTTAATCAAATAAGATTATATAAAGATGAAGACAAGAATTTAAATTTCATTAAATCTCAAAATATTTCAATTTATATTCAACAAAATAAAATATCAGCATATAAAGCTAAAAAAAACACAAGTGCTATAAATCTTAATAAGATTAATCATTATAAAATTTCTGACTTTTGGGAAAAAATTATACCTAAAAAAAATTATTTCATAATCGAAAAAGATGAGTTTTATATACTTATATCATCAGAAAAAATTAAAATAAATAATTCTATTGCTGCAGAGCTTGAACCTTTTGGAGATAATTTTGGTAATTTCAGAATACATTATGCTGGTTTTTTTGATCCCGGTTTTGGCAATACAAAAATCGGAACTCCAGCAGTTTTTGAGTTAAGAGCATATGACACACCTTTTTTTATTGAAAACAAACAAATGGTTGCGAAGCTAAATTATTTTAAATTGATTAAAAATACCGCAAGTTCATATGGTAAAAATATTAAATCTAATTACTATAACCAAAAATTGAAACTAGCTAAACAGTTTAAGGACAATAAATATTAACTAAGATTTAAAATTGATTATGAGATTGTAATAAAATGTTTTATTATAAATATAATTAGTATTATGGACAAAAAAACAGAAAATTCTATTAACTCATTAATTAAAATATTAAAGAAAGAAAAGTTAACTTCTTTAAAAATTTCAAATAAACAAGGTTCAATTGAAATTTCTCAAAACAACAATTCACAGCTGAGCTATGTAACCAATGAAATTAAAAAAACTCATACTGAAAAAGATAATACTAAAAAGAATGGCGAAACAATTAACTCCCCAATGGTAGGAGTTGTATTTCTTGCTTCAAAACCAGGTTCTCCAGTTTTTGTTAAAAAAGGTCAAAAGATTAAAAAAGGAGCTACTATATGTCTAATAGAAGCTATGAAAACTTTCAATGAAATTAAAGCTGATAAAGAAGGAGTAGTTACAAATATATTAGTAAAAAATTCTGAAGCAGTAGAGTTTGATCAACCACTAATTGAATTAAAATAATCTTTTGTTTAAAAAAATATTAATTGCAAATAGAGGTGAGATAGCTGTAAGAATAATTAGAGCTTGTAGAGAGCTAGGTGTAAAAACAGTTTCTGTTCATTCTAATTCTGACTCTGAGGCAATGCATGTTAAATTAGCTGACGAAAGTATTTGTATTGGAGAGTCTAATGCGGCTTCAAGTTATTTAAATATACCGAATATTTTAAGTGCTGCTACAATTACTGGTTCAGATGCCGTTCATCCTGGATATGGGTTTTTAAGTGAAAATGAAAAATTTTCTGAAATTTTGTCTAAATACAAAATCAAATTTATAGGACCAAGCCCTGAATCTATTTTTTCTCTTGGTAATAAAAATAATGCTCTTAAAATTGCCAAAAAATTCAATATACCAATACTAGGTTCCGGTGAAGATTCAACAATAACCTCAGTAGATGAAGCGAAGATATTTGCTAAAAAATTTAAATTTCCAATAGTTATAAAAGCTTCATACGGTGGAGGTGGAAAAGGCATGAGAGTGTTTAATAGCAATAATGAGATTGAAAAACATTTTGATAGTCTCAAGATTGAAGCTAAAAATTACTTTGGAAATGACTCTCTTTATGGAGAAAAATTTTTATCTAAAGCAAAACATATTGAGTTTCAAATCGTTTCAGATCCAAAAAAAAATATATTTATTATCCTTGGTCAAAGAGATTGTTCGATCCAAAGAAAGAATCAAAAATTAATTGAAGAAATACCTTCAAAATATGTTCAAATCAAAAATATTGAAAAAATATCTGACAATATCAAAAAAATGTTAAAAGAGACAAATTATGAAGGATTAGGAACAATGGAATTTTTATACCAAGATAAAGAAATTTTCTTTATAGAAATGAATACTAGACTTCAAGTTGAACATCCTGTTACCGAAGAAGCTTTTAATTGTGATTTAGTAAAAAAACAAATTAGAATAGCAGCTGGAGATAGTATAATTACTGATGATAAACAATTATCTCATTCAATAGAATGTAGAATAAATGCAGAAAATCCAAAAAATTTTTTACCAAGTCCGGGGACGATAAAATATATAAATCTTCCAGGAGGAAGAGGAGTTAGAGTTGATACAGCTATTTATACTAATTACAATGTTAGCCCCCATTATGACAGTATGATTTTAAAACTAATATGCAAAGCTCCTAAAAGAGAAGAAGCAATAAAAATCATGCTTAGATCATTAAATGAGCTTATTTTGGAAGGGATTGTTACAAATATAGATTTACACAAATGGATATTAAAACAAAAAAAATTTACAGATGGAAGTTATACAACAAATTGGCTCGAAGAAAATATTAAAAAATTTTAGCTACTGCAATCTATTAAACTAATTTCATAAATTTTATTTGAATAATTATTAAGTTCTACAGTTTTCGAAAAAAACCATCCTGTGAATATTTTATCATGATTCTTAATTCTTATTAGAGCTATTTGGTCTAAGTATTTTTCAAATTGATGATTATTACATGATAAAATTTCAAAATGTAATGATCTAAATTTTGACTCAGATTTGATTGAAAGATTGTACTTAGTTGATGAAGTTTTATCTAAAATTACTAAATTAGCAGATTTTATGAGATCTTGAGTAATTAATTCTTTACTAAAATTAATTACTAAAAATAATATCAGAAATAATATTCTCAAGAGATATTGCATCAACTGTATCTTCGATAAAGTCATTATTTTGTAAATAGATTTTATCAGACCCTGGTATAAAATTAACGTATGAACCGCCTATTAAACCGTCAGAAGAAATTGTAGCAGTACTGTCAATTGGTATTTTATAAGTGTTGTTAAAAACAAAAGTAACTCTAGCTGCAAAACTCTCTTCATCTAATTCTATATTTGAAACCTCTCCAGCTTTAACACCATTAATTTTAATGTCATTTCCTAAAGATAAATTACCTATATCAAAAAAATCTGCATATATGATTAAATTATTGTTGGAAGAACTAGTTGTTTTAATTTTGTTAAATAAATTAAAAATTAATATAAAAGATATAATTAAAATTAATATTCCTAAAATTACTTCTAAATTAAAATTAATTTTCTTCACTTAACATACTTTCTAGATATCTTGCTAAAAAATCAATTGTATAAGAGTCGCTGGTATATGAAAATGTAAAATTTGATTTATCAAAGTATTCATCATAGCCCGGAATAATAGAAAGATATTTTTTACCAAATAATCCATTTGTATCAATTTTCAATACAGAGTCACTAGGGATATTAATGTTTTTAAAAATGTCACCTTCTATAGAAACGGTCAAATCTTCATTTAAAAAAATATTTTTTATTGACCCGACCTTAATGCCTGAAATAGAAACTGGAGAATTTATTGTAATTCCATCTATTGTTTTATATTTTGCCTTAAATGAAATATTTTCTGATTTATTATTATATGAAAAAATAAAAAAAGTAGTTAATAGTATAAATAAAAATAAAAAACCAATTCGAATTAGTCTTATATTTGATATTTGATCAAGCTCTTCTATTATTTTGGTTGCCAAGAATTATAACCTTGTTCTGTATTTGATTTATTTGATAATTCATGTTTTTCAATTCTTAATTTAACATTTTTCTCATTGGATTCAGCATTATTGCCAAAAGAAGGAAGTTCATTAGTAGTATTATGGAGCCAATTATGAAATTCAGTTGGCAAAGATTCTGGGCCAAATCCTTTTGCATACAAAACCCATCTTTTTAGATGGTTATTTTTATCAGTATAAAACATATTTCCAAAAGTATCTTTCCCAATACATTTTCCATTAAAAAAAGAAAATAATCTAAAACCTAAAGACATAATATTACAATATAATATTAATAATAAATTAAAAGTCCTTAAGATTATACTTCTAAATAATGAGAATCATATTTGTATCTATTTTTGCCATTATAATAAATACGAGTGTAGCTTATTGCAAAATAGCTGCAGTAATTGGAGATCCTATAACAGGTAAAATTTTTTTTGAGGTAAATAAAGATACAAAAAACTACCCTGCCTCTCTCACTAAAATGATGACTATATATATAATTTTTGATTTTTTAGAAAAAAAAAATATTACCTTTGAAGAAAAAGTAAAATTTAGCAAATATGCATCTAGTCAACAACCTTCAAAATTAAATATACCTCAAGGAAAATCAATTACTGTAGAAGAAATCATTGAAGGATTAATAATCAAATCTGGCAATGATGCTGCTGTAGCAATTGCTGAGAAAATATCAGGATCTGAAAAGAAATTTGTTAAATTAATGAATAAATATGCAAAAAAATTAAATATGATTAATACAAATTTTTCAAATCCAAATGGACTACCAAGTAGAAATAATTTGTCTACAGCTTATGATATGTTTTTATTAAGTTCATCTCTATATAATGACTTTCCTTCGTATAGACATTATTTTAATAAAACAAAAACTACTATAAATGGTGTAAGTTATAAAACTCATAATAAATTAGTTTTAAAACATAAGTATTATAAAGGAATTAAAACTGGATATATAAGAAAATCAGGATTTCAAATTTCTTTATTAGGAATATTTGATGAAAAACCTATTGTAGGAATTTATTTTGGAGGAAATACTGCAAAAGAAAGAAATGATAAAATTCATTTTTTAATGAAAAAAATAGTAAAAGAAAATCTAAAAAACCCAGAAATACAAAGCTCTACATCAAATAAAGTAAATAAAAAATATACTGTTCAAACTTCATCATTTAGGGATTTAAAAAAATCTAAAATTTTTATTTTGAGCTTATTAAAAAATAATAAAATTAAAGATTTTAAACATATTCATCATAATATTGAAAAAAAGGGTAAGTATTTTGTAACTAAAACAGAAAAATTAAGCTTTATTGAGGCAAAAAAATTTTGTGATAAGTTAAAAAGTTCTCAATTAGACTGTTTTATTAAAGGAAATTAATTCACTTAAGTCTAAATCAAAATCATTCAATAAATTAATTACTTCTTTTAATTTATTTTTAAAATTAATATTTTTTTTGCATTCCATTCTAAAAATTAAACAATTTTGAGTATTTGAAGCCCTAATTAAAAACCAATAATCCTTTGTATTTAATCTAATTCCATCTAATTCTGAGATATTTACTTTTCTGTATTGAGATTTAATTTTATCAACTATTAAATTAACTGTTTTAAATTTTATAGACTCATCACAATATAACTTTAATTCTGGCGATGAATTATATATGTCGTAATCTTTATTTAATTCTTCAAGACTTAATTTTTGATGGCTTAAATATTCGATAAATTTTAATGAAGAATATAATGCGTCATCAAAACCATAATAATTTACATTAAAAAACATATGTCCGCTCATTTCTCCAGCTATATGTGCTTTAGTTTCTTTTATTTTATTTTTAATTAATGAATGTCCGGTTTTTGACATTAAAATATTAATATTATTTTCTTTTAACTTATCAAATATTAGCTGACTACATTTTACATCTGCAACAACTGTTAAATTATCAATTGACTTAGACATAAATAATGAAATCATCATTAAAATAATATCAGAAAAAATATAATTTCCTTTGTTATCTAGAATTCCAAATCTATCTCCATCACCATCAAAAGAAACTCCTAAGTCATAATTTTTTGATTTAATTAAATTAGAAATTTGCTTATTATTTTTTAAAACAGTTGGATCTGGATGATGATTTGGAAATTCCCCATCTACTGTAGAATTAATAATTGTATGATTGCCTGGTATTTTTTTTAATAGTCTCCAAATAATAGAACCAACAACCCCGTTACCAATATCCCAAATAATGTTTAAATTTTTTTTTATACTTAATTTATTCGATATTTCTTCAATATATTCTCCAGCAATATCAATATATTTAATAGATCCTTTTTTTGATTTAGGTTGAATTTTTATAAAATTTAGGTTTTTAATTTGATTACCATAAAAAGGATCATTGTTTAAAATAATCTTAAGACCATTATATTCTTGAGGATTATGAGAGCCAGTAATCATAATAGAGTTTGGAATTTCAAGATTTTTTGTTGCGTAGTAACATAAAGGAGTTGGTATTAACGATATATCTATAATATCTATACCAAAATTAATAATTGTATTTATAAGAAGGTTTTTGATTTCTAAAGATGAATTTCTCCCATCATGTCCAATAATTAGTTTTTTAGAATTATAACCATTTATAAGAGAAGCTATTGATTCTCCGATATGGATTAAATCTTTTGTAGATAAAGATTTACCGTATACCCCTCTAATATCATACTCTCTTAATATTTCCTCATTTATCATTATGAGCTAATTGAGTAATAATTGAATCCTAATTCTTTAATTTCTTTATTATTTGGATAAATATTTCTTAAATCATAGAGATGGTGAGATTTCATTTTTTTATAAAGTTTTTTAAAATTAATTGATCTATAAATATTCCATTCAGTTGCTATTACAATTAATTCTTGGTTTTTAAAAGAAGCTTGAAAATCATTTAAGTATTTAATTTTAAGTTTTTCTTTCTTAGCATTCTCAATAGATACTGGATCATGAGCAGTAATACTTAAGTTTTTTCCCTTTTTTAATAAATATTTAATTATAAAAATTGAAGAAGATTCTCTAATGTCATCTGTTTCAGGCTTAAAAGAAAGTCCAAGAAATAGTATTTTTTTTAAATTATTCTTATTAATTATTTGTAAAATTTCTTTAGAAATATTTTTTTTTATTTGATTATTAGTTTTAATAACAGTATCAACAATATTAAATTTTGTTTTATGATCTCTAAAAGTTTTTGACATTGCTAAAGTATCTTTTGGAAAGCATGAACCACCATACCCAGGACCAGAATGGAGAAATTTAGAACCTATTCTTTTATCTAAACCCATAGCTTTAGAAACATCGTTAATATTAGCCCCTGTTTTTTTACAGAAAGAGGATATTTCATTTATAAATGTAATCTTAGTAGCTAAAAAAGAATTTGAGGCATATTTAATTAATTCTGATGTTTCTGTATCAGTATTAACAATAGGTACTTGTAATAGATTAAGGGGTTTATAGAGTGTATTTAGAATTTTTCTAGAGTAATTGTCATTAGATCCAATAACTACTCTATCTGGTCTTAAAAAGTCATTTATGGCCGAACCTTCTCTTAAAAATTCTGGATTTGAAGCAACATTTATATAATCGCTTTTATTAAGTTTTTGGACAATTTTATTAATTTTTTTAGCAGTTCCTACTGGAACTGTTGATTTAGTGACTAAAACAATTTTTTTGGTAACCATTGAACAAATTTGTTCAACAGCTTTAAAAACAAATTTTAAATCGGCATGACCGTCACCTCTTCTAGATGGTGTTCCAACAGCAAGAAAAACACAATCAGAATTATTAAGATACTTATTAATAGAATTATCAAATTTAAGATTCTTATTTTTAATATTTTTTTTTACAAGTTCATTGAGACCAGGTTCATAAATTGGAATTATACCTTTTTTTAGTTTTTTAATTTTTAAATTATCTTGATCTATACAAGTTACTTTATATCCGAATTCTGAAAAACATGTACCTGACACAAGACCAACATATCCAGTACCAATTATTAGAATATTCATTAGAGATTAATAATATAAGTAGCTATAGATAAAAAGGATAAAAAACCAAAAACATCTGTAAAAGTTGTTAATATTATGCCTGAAGCTAGTGCTGGATCAATTTTAAGCTTATTCATAGTGATGGGAATTAAAATACCAAATAAACACGCAAAACCTAAATTTATTAAAATAGCAATACCCACAGCTATTGCTAAAATTATACTATCAAACCAAATATAAGCTATAAATCCCATAACAATTGATAATAAAAATCCATTAATGGTTCCAATTAAAAATTCTTTTACAATTAAATTAAAATACTTTGAGCCAATTAAATCTTTTGTAGCTATTGCTCTTACATAAATTGTCATTGCTTGTGTTCCAGCATTACCACCCATTGAGGCAACTATAGGCATTAAAACTGCAATAGCTATCATTTGCTGTAATTGAATGGCATAAATATCGATTACAAGTGAAGCCAATATAGCAGTAAATAAATTTAAACCAAGCCAAACAAATCTAGATGAAGCTGAGGAAATTGTACCTTTATAAAAATCATTTACAAACAAACCACCAAGTTTCTGAATATCATCAGAGTCTTCTTGATATAAAATATCTACTACATCATCAACTGCTATAATTCCAATAATTTTTTCTTTATGATCTACAACTGGGGTTGAAACTAATCCATATTTTCTAAAAGTAAAAGCAACGTCTTCTAGTGGAGTATTAGCTTCAATTTTATGAATATTTTTTATATATATATCTGCTAACTTTTTAGCTCTTTTTGATCTAAGAATTCTACCTGAAGGTACGTATCCTATGGGGACTCCATTTTCATTACAAACAAAAACATTGTAAAAATCCTTTGGACCTCTTCTAGTTTTTCTTAATGTGTCTATAAGTTCTCCAACAGTTAACTCAATACTAATAGAAATAAAGTCTTTATTCATTACTCTACCAGCTGAATCTTCAGGATAAGATAGGTTATCTTCTATTCTATTTCTTTGCTCAGTGCCTAATTTGGATAATATAGAAATTATGTCTTTTTTTTCAAAATCTCCTAAAATTTCAACAGCATCGTCAACATCTAGAGCTTTTATAAAATTTATTAATCTAGATTTAGGGATAAAACTTAAAAGTTCTTCACGAAGTTCGTCTCTTAAATAAGCAATAAAGTCTGGACTGAGCTTACCTGCATTTTTTTTTAATAAAATTAATTGGTGTTCTTTATTGAGATTTTCTATAGCATTTGCTTGATCAGCTGGATGTTTTTTTTGTATTTCTGATATAAATTCATTAATATTAAATGTGTTTTTCATAATTCTAAAATGCTTTCATAATGGTGCGGACGAGAAGACTCGAACTTCCACAGGAATATTCCCACAGCGACCTCAACGCTGCGCGTCTACCAGTTCCGCCACGTCCGCATATTTTATTAGGTAAACTAATAGAATGGTATTAATAAAACAACTAAAAGGTTACAAAGAATACAAAACAACCATATCTAATATGGAAAAAAAAGTATTAGAATTAAAAAAAAACGAAGAAATTAAAGAAGAAATTTGGATATTAGAACACCAAGAAGTAATAACAGCAGGAAGTTCTAGTAATCAAACATTTACAAAAATAAATAATATACCTTTCGTCAAGATAAATAGAGGTGGGCAACTTACCTACCATGGCCCAGGACAGATCGTAATTTATTTTATGTTAAATATAAAAAAAAGAAAAATTGGAATTATAGAATTCATAGACATTATAGAAAATGAATTAATAGAGGTATTTAAAAAAAAAGGAATATTACTAAATAAAAAAAAAGAAAAAAATAGAGGATTGTGGATTAAAACTAAATCTGGTGAAAAAAAAATAATATTTGTTGGTTTAAGATATACAAGCGGGATTATATATCACGGAATATCAATTAATATTAAACCTAATTTATTTAATTTTAGATTAATCGATCCATGTGGTTTAAAAAAAAATCAAATAAGTTCTTTACATGAACAGAATATAAATATTAATGAAAAAAAACTGTTAGAAGAAATTAAAAATCAAATTTTTTTAAAGTTTTCTCATACGGCAATCTAAAATTATAAAATATATTTTTATAAAAAAAACTAAGCGAAAATGAATATAAGCACAAATTATTTTTATTTTTATTAGAAGAAAACTTATTATCATTTTTAATTGGAGAATTTATTAACGATAACTGCAGTCTAATTTGATGCTTTTTTCCAGTTATTAAGAATACATAATAAACAAAACAATTTTGTATTTTATTTAAAAATCTAAATCTTAGTTTCATTAATTTTCCATCTTTATTTTTATTTGATAAGTAATTGTTATTTTTTTTTATTTTATTTTGAGTAATAGCTAAGTAAAACTTATTAATTTTCTTTTCTAAAAATAATTTAGAAAAATCAGAAGCAACAAATCTACTTTTAACAAAAATAATTAAACCAGATGTATCTTTATCAATACGATGAACTAAATATAATTTAATGTCTAATAAAGTTTCATAAATATCTTTTAAGGATATATTTACCTTTGAGCCACCTTGTACAGATACATTTGGAGGTTTATCAATAATTAAAAAATCATCATTTTGGTATATGATCGACTTTAAATACTTTATTTTATCTTTAATAGATTTTTTTTTCTTAGGTATTTTGTCATCTTTTTTAAATTTATAATTTATAAGTATTTTATCATCTTGTAATGCTTTGTCAGAAGGTTTTACTTTGTTGTTATTAAGAGTTATTTTTTTCTTTCTTAATAATTTTTGTATTAAGGACATTGGAATATCATCCAATACTTTAAATAAATATTTATCTATTCTAGGATGATTATCTTTTACTTTAATAATCAAATTCTATTAATTATATAGAAGCCAAATATAAAAAAAATAAATGATAAAAGAATATTTAATAAAAAATAAGTAACTGACTTCATATATAGATTGGATGATAATAAATTAAATAACTCAACGTTAAATGAAGATAAAGTTGTTAAACTTCCAAATAACCCAATATATAAAAAAATATATATACTTCCTTGAAATTTGTTTAGAAATAGTCCTGCTAAAAAAGAACCAAAAATATTTACCATAATGGTACTAATGGATAATCCAAATAATGATAAATTTAATAGTCCAATAAAATATCTTAGGGAAGATCCTGCTATAGCTCCTATTAGAAGTGCTATGTAATTATACATATAATAATTTTAAGCAAATTAATTTATAAATTGAATTATACTAGTGTGAGCAAAATCACCAACTCTGTTACCTTTTTTAATTATCCTAGTATAACCTCCATTTGTATTAGCAAATTTTTTTGATATTTCAGAAAATAATTTAGAAGTAGCTTCTTGATTATTGAATAAAGTAGATAATACTAACCTTCTATTTGCTAATGTGTCTTTTTTTGCCTTGGTTACTAATTTTTCTATAAAAGGTCTAAGTTCTTTTGCTTTATGAGTAGTTGTAGTAATTGTTTCATGCTTAATCAAACTAATAGATAGATTTCTTAATAATGCTAGTCTATGAGAAGAAGTTCTATTAAGTTTTCTTTGTTTTAAAAGGTGTTTCATATTGTTTATACCTTAAAAGGATCTTCGTATCTCTTAGATAATTCATCAATATTTTCAGGAGGCCATCCTGGTAAATCCATACCCATATTTAAACCCATAGAAATTAAAACTTCTTTAATTTCATCAAGAGATTTTCTACCAAAATTAGGTGTTCTAAGCATTTCTCCTTCAGTTTTTTGAACTAGATCTCCAATGTAAAAAATATTGTCATTTTTTAAACAGTTTGCAGATCTTACAGATAGTTCTAATTCATCAACTTTTTTGAGAAGATTTTTATTAAACTGGGGTTCTTTAGAAGATTGAAGTTGCTGTCTGTCTTCTTCGGAAGGTTCTTCAAAATTAATAAAAGGTTTTAATTGATCTTGTAATATTCTCGCGGCTAATGCTGCTGATTCATCGGGTGTAACAGTTCCATTTGTTTCAATATCTAATATTAATTTATCAAATTCAGTATCTTGACCTATTCTTGAATGTTCAACCTTATAAGAAACTCTTTTAACAGGACTAAAAGTACTATCAAGCATAATTTGACCAACACTTTTGCTATCTTCGGATTTATTTTTTTCTGAAGAAATATATCCTTTATTAACATCAAGAAAAATTTCAAGATTTACTTCTCTGTTACTATCTAAATTCATTATTACTATATCTTTATCTACTATCTCAACATCAGGATTTTCATCAAAATCAGAAGACAAAACTTCTTTTGGGCCTTTTACATTAAGAGATAACTTTTGTGTATGATTGCTTTTAGAATTAAAAGTAACATTTTTTAGATTCATAATTATATCAGTTACATCCTCTCTTACTCCTTCAATTGTAGAAAACTCATGTAATACTCCATTGATTTTTATTGAGGTAATAGCTGTTCCCTGAAGAGAAGAAAGCAGCACTCTTCTTAGTGCATTTCCTAAGGTTGTACCAAATCCCTTTTCTAAGGGCTCAATTATAACTGTTCCAAATTTCTTATTATCGCTAATTTTGTAATCTACTTTATTAGGCTTAACTAATGAAATCCAATTATTTTCTATCATTCTTATCTCCTTAAATTTATTTAAACTCTTCTTTTTTTCTTTGGTCTACAGCCATTGTGAGGAAGTGGCGTTACATCTTTTATATTAGATATTGAAAAACCAATATTTTGCAAAGCTCTTAATGCAGACTCTCTTCCTGAGCCAGGTCCTTTCATCTTAACATCTAGCTTTCTTAAACCTAATTCATAAGCTTTTTTACCTGCTGTATCAGTAGCTATTTGAGCTGCATATGGTGTTGACTTTTTTGAACCTTTAAAACCCATAGAACCACTTGAAGACCAAGATACTGCATTTCCATTGGTGTCAGCTATTGTAACTATTGTATTGTTAAATGAACTTTTTATATGAACTATTCCGTTTGGACTATAGTCTTTTTTCTTTTTTTTTGTTTCAGTTTTTTTTTCAGTTTTTGCCATTAATTACTTTGTTACTTTCTTTTTACCTGCTATAGCAACTGCCTTACCTTTGCGAGTCCTAGCATTAGTGTGAGTTCTTTGACCTCTAGTTGGCAACTGTTTTCTATGTCTTAAACCTCTATAACAACCTAGATCTTTTAATCTTTTAATATTTTGAGAGACTGATCTTCTTAAATCACCTTCAACTGTATATCCTTCTTCAATTACTTTTCTTACTTTTGCTATTTCATCTTCACTACAATCTTTAATTCTTTTACTTTCATCCAATCCTGTTATCTTGCAAATATCAAATGCAAATTTTGGACCAATTCCATGATTATAAGTTAATGAGATTATAGCTCTTTTATTAACTGGTATATTTACGCCTGCTATTCTAGCCAATTGAGATCTCCTGAATGCGTGAAATTATAAAAAAAAATATATTTAGTCAACTAAAATACTCCAATTAATCACTTAAAAACCTTTGAATTTCAACATTTATTGCTTCAGGAGTGCTATTTGCCTCTATATTCTTTAGTTCAAAGTGTGTTTTTAAATAATTTATAATTTCTTCATTAGATTTGAGAAATATATCAAATCGCTTATCAAAGACATTATCATCTTTTCTTGATTCTATTTGAGCTCTTTTCTCTATTCTTTTTCTTAAAACCTCCTTATCAACATTAAAATTAATGACAAATTTAGATTTGTCATTAATCAAAAATTGTTTTAAAAATTTGGCTTGCGTCAAACTTCTGGGATATCCATCAATTAGAATATTTTTTCCTTTTAAAAAATTTAATTTAGCGGATAAGACATCATTAACAACTGTATCTTCTATTAATTCACCTTTATCCATTTTTTCTTTTATCTCATTACCAAAATCAGAACCATCAGATGATTTTTCTATTAATAAATTACTTACAGTAATTATTATTAAATTATTGTATTGGTTTTTTAAAAGATTTGCTTGTGTACCTTTACCAGAACCTGGAGGTCCAATAAAAATTATAACCATTTACTTTTATAGACTTTATTTTTACTTAAAACTTTCTCATATTGAGAGCTAAAAAGTTGTGTTTGGATTTGCGAAAAGAAATCCATAGCAACAACTACGACAATTAACAAACTTGTACCTCCTAAATAGAAAGGAACTGATAATTTAGCTATAAGAAATTCTGGAATAAGTGCAATTAAACCTAAATATATTGCACCGACAAAAGTTAATCTATAAACAACATACTCTAAATAGTTTGCTGTTTGTTCACCTGGTCTATAACCTAAAACAAAACCTCCATAATTTCTCAAATTGTCTGCCTGTTCTTTCGGATTAAAGACCACTCCTGTATAAAAGAATGCAAAAAACACAATCAAGCTGAAAAAGAAAAGCATATAAAGTGGTTTTCCATGACCTAAGTAAAAACTAATAGAAGCTAAAATACCTTCGCTTGATGAAGAAAAATTAGAAATTGTATTCGGAAATAATAATAGAGATGAAGCAAAAATAGCAGGGATAACACCAGAAATGTTAACCTTTAAAGGAAGATAAGAAGATTGACCTCCAAAAACTTTATTTCCTACTTGTCTTTTTGGATACTGTACTAATAATCTTCTTTGTGCTCTCTCAACAAAACATATAACAACTACTAAACAAATCATTAATAATATAATTAATAATATAGCTATAGCGGATAATGCTCCTGTTCTTCCAAGTTCAAAAGTATTGAATATAGCAAAAGGTAAATTAGCAACAATTCCCGCGAATATAATTATAGAAATTCCACTACCAAATCCATTTTCAGTTATTTGTTCACCTAGCCACATTAAAAAAATTGTACCTGCTGTCATAGATATCACTGCAGAAATTTGAAAAAATAATATTCCACCAATTGTTGGATCGATATTATCAGATAGGTTTAAAATACCATTTGAAATACCATAACTTTGAAATAAAGCTAAAACAATAGTCAAATATCTCGTATATTGTTGTATTTTTTTTCTACCTATAGTTCCTTGTTGTTTTAATTCTTTAAGACTATCAAAAGAGGATTGCATCAGTTGCATTATAATTGAAGCAGAAATATAAGGCATTACACCAAGTGTAAAAATAGACATTCTCATAAGTGCCCCTCCTGAAAACATGTCAAATATTCCTAAAATCCCATCTTTATGCTGACTGAAAATTTGTTCTAAAATTGCAGAATTTATACCTGGAATTGGAATATAAGTTCCTAATCTGTAAGTGATAAGAGCAAATAAAACAAAACCTAATTTTTTAAAGATACCTGAAGATTTAATAGCTTCCCCATAATCTATATTTGGTATTTTTGTATTCATATAATAATTAATAAATAGTATTAATTAATGGAACCACCAAGTGATTCCACTCTTTTTTTAGCACCTTCTGTAAATTTAAAGTTTTGAAAGTTTAGTTTCTTTTTAAAAGACAAAGAGTCAATAATTTTAATTGATTTTTTTAAGTCTTTTTTCTTTAAAAATCCTTTTGTAATTAAAAATTCTTGGTTAATAGTTGAATCTTCTTTTATTGAATTGAAATTATTCAAAGGAATTGTAACTATAGGAGAATTATTTTTTTTAAAAGAATTAAATCCTCTCTTAGGTGTTTTTCTGTAGATAGGCATTTGGCCGCCTTCAAAATTTTTAACTGCTACTCCTGATCTAGAGTTTTGTCCTTTATGGCCTCTTCCGGCTGTTTTTCCTGTACCAGAGCCCGTACCTCTTCCTTTTCTTTTTTTATTTGTTTTTCTTTGTTTAGAAAGTTGATTTAACATTTTTAATTCTCTCTCTTATTAATAACGCTATTCATTTCTATTCCTCTTCTAGCAGAAACTGATTTAGGTGTATTTATAGATTGTAAAGCTCTCATAGTTGATTTTACAATATTATGAGGATTTTTAGTTCCAATAGCTTTAGAAACAATATCTGAAATTCCCAATGATTCAAATATAGCTCTTGAAGGACCTCCTGAAATAATACCAGTTCCTTTTTGAGCACTTCTTAGTATAACTGTACTTGAAGAAAATTTTGCTTTGATATCATGATGAATAGTTCTTCCTTCTCTAAGAGGGATTCTTACCCAAGTTTTTTTTGCTTCCTCAGAAGCTTTTCTAATCGCTTCTGGCACTTCCTTAGCTTTTCCTGAACCATATCCAACTCTACCCTGGCCATCTCCACTTACCACTAGAGCAGCAAAACCAAATCTTCTTCCTCCTTTTACAACTTTTGAAACTCTTCTAATTTCAATAAGTTTTTCAATTATTTCTTTATTATTTTGATTTTGTTCCATTAAAATAATAATCCTTTTTCTCTTGCAGCATTAGCTAAGCTCTTAAGTCTACCATGATACTTATATGGTCCTTTATCAAACTTAACTTCTTTTACACCCTTCGATATTGCAAGTTCAGCAATCTTTAACCCAACCTCTTTAGCTAAATCTACTTTTTTTTGATTTTCACTTTTTTTGATTTTCATAGAAGAAAAAGAACATAAAGTCTTGTCATTTTCGATAGAAGTAACTGCTGCGTATATGTGTTTTGAAGATCTATATACATGCAGTCTATGTTTTTCAATATTAAGGAGTTTTTTTCTTACTCTAATTTTTCTTCTTAAAATTTGATTTTTTTTCTGTGCCATTACTTCTTTTTACCTTCTTTACGATATATTTTCTCCCCTTCGTATCTTACTCCCTTACCTTTATAAGGTTCAGGCTTTCTATAACTTTTAATCTCAGCAGCAACCTGCCCAACTAACTGCTTACTAGGCCCAGAAATAGATAAGTTTGTGCTTTTCTCAACTTTTATAGAAATATTTTCAGGTATTTTAAAATTAATGTCGTGGCTAAAACCTAAAGATAATACTAACACTTTACCATTTAGATTTGCTTTATATCCTGTACCCACTAATTCAAGTTTTTTTTCAAAACCGACAGAGTTTCCATGAATTTCATTTTTTATATTTGCATATAATGTTCCTAATAATGCCTTATCATCACTATTTAATATAATAGAATTATTTTCTATATTTAGTTTTATTTGCTTAGGTATAGTAGTTGCAGATTTACCTAATTTACCCTCAACATTTAATATATTATCATTCATAGATACCTTAACTCCGTCGTTAATTATAATTGGATTTTTAGCAAGTCTAGACATGTTAATTAATCAGAATACTGAAATAAGTATTTCTCCACCTAATTTTTGTTTTTTAGCATCATTATCAGTCATAACACCTTTTGAAGTTGATATTATAGTTGATCCTAAACCTCCTATAGTTTTAGGTATTTCTTCATATGAACTATACACTCTACATCCTTGTTTTGAAATTTTTTCAATTTTGTTGATTAAAGGTTTCCCTTTAAAATATTTTAACTTTATTAGAATATCTTTTTTAATATCACCTTGTTCATTAAAATCTTCAATAAAACCTTCTTTTTTTAAAACCTCACAAACTCTTAAATTTAAATTAGAAAAAATAGATATTATTTCTTTTTTTTGTGATTTCTGACCATTTCTAATTCTAGTTATCATATCTGCTAAAGTATCACTCATTAATTTACCAACTTGCCTTCGTTAATCCTGGAATCTGACCTTTTCCTGCTAAATCTCTAATCGCAATTCTAGATAAATTAAATTTACTATAGATACCTCTAGGTCTACCAGATAGAAAACATCTGTTTCTAAATCTAATTTTTGATGAATTTCTTGGCATTGAATCAATTTTTATTTGTGTTTTAATTCTTTCTTCAAAAGACATTTCTTTATTTTTTAATAATTTCTTAATAGATAAACGTTTTTTGTGCAACCTTTCAATAAGGTTTTTTCTATTCATATTTTTTTGAATTGCGCTTTTTTTTGCCATACTAATTATAAAATGGGAAGTTCATTAATTTTAATAATTCATATCCTTGTTTGTCATCATTAGCTGAAGTAGCGATAGTGATATCAAAACCAAAGATATTTTCAACATTTTCTACACTAATTTCTGGAAAAATTATATGATCTCTTATTCCTATAGTAATATTGCCTTTTCCATCAAAAGATTTCTTAGAATATCCTCTAAAGTCTTTAATTCTTGGCATAGCGATGTTTACTAACCTATCATAAAACTCCATCATTCTTTCTTTTCGAAGAGTAACTGTAAGACCTACTGGCATACCTTCTCTAATTTTAAAAGAAGCTATTGCTTTTTTCGCCAATTTAACCACTGGCATCTGACCAGTTAATAGAGATAAATCTTTTTTAATCTTTTCTATAGCTTTATTATCTTCTTTTTGTTTACCAATACCTGCATTAAGAACTATTTTAGTTATTTTTGGCAAAGCTAAATTATGTTTTATATTAAGTTCTTTTGAAAGCTTTTCATTTATATTGAATATTTCTTGAACTGAGTTCATTTTAATATTTATCTCCACTAGTTTTTAAAATTCTTTGTTTTTTTCCATCAGTTATCTTAAAGCCAATTTTTGATCCTTTTTTATTTTTTGAATCATAAGCCAAGAGATTTGATATATGAATAGGCATATCTTTATTAACTATTCCACCTTTGGAATCCTGACTAGGTTTTTGATGTTTTTTAGATATATTTATTCCTGCAACAATAACACAATCAGTTTTATTTAAAACTTTAGCAATTTTACCAACTTTACCTTTATCTTTACCAGTCTTGACGATTACCTCATCTCCTTTTTTATATTTTTTAATCAAATTACAATACCTCCGGAGCTAAACTAACAATTTTCATCATTTTTTTTTTTCGTAATTCTCGAGTTACAGGACCAAATATTCTTGTACCTATTGGTTCATTGGCCTTATCAAGTAAAACTGCTGAATTTGTGTCAAATTTAATTGAAGAACCATCTTTCCTGATTAATGGTTTTTTTGTTCTTACAATTATAGCTCTTTGAACTTCACCTTTTTTAACTTTAGATCTAGGTATGGCGTCCTTGACAGAAACAATTATGATGTCGCCAATTCTTGCATATCTCCTTTTTGAACCCCCTATTACCTTTATACATTGTAACAGTTTTGCTCCAGAATTATCTGCTACCATAAGCTGAGATTCCGTTTGAATCATTATAGTATAACCTCCCAAGATTTTCTTTTAGAACGAGGTTTTGTTTCAGTGATTTTTACTATATCTCCCAATATAATTTTATTTGATTCATCATGAGCTATGTATTTTTTTGAAACACGTATTATTTTTTTATAGACAGGATGTGTCGTTTGCCTAGTAACAAGAACAGAAATTGTTTTATCACCAGATTTCTTTACAACTTTTCCAGATAAAATTCTTTTAGGCATCTTTTTTCAAACTTTCTTTAGTTAATTGATTTGCAATTTTTTTTCTAATCTTTTTAAATTGTGAAGTATCAGTTAATTGTCCACTTTTTTTCATAATTTTAAGATTTAAATATTCTTTTTTTAAATTTTCTATATTTTTTTCTACCATTAGTAACTATCCAATGCGATAAAACTTGTCTTAACTGGAAGTTTTGCCGAAGCTAAATCAAATGCTTTTTTAGCTAGCTCTCTATCAACTCCATCTACTTCAAACATTATTGTTCCCGGCTTTACTCTACAGACCCATCTATCTATATTGCCTTTTCCTTTACCCATTCTTACTTCAGCTGGTTTGCCCGTTACTGGAACATCAGGAAAAATCATAATCCAAAGTCTTCCAGCTCTTTTTAAATGTCTGCTTATTGCTCTTCTAGATGCCTCAATTTGTCTAGCAGTAATTCTTTCAGGTTGTAATGCTTTTAAACCATAATAACCAAAAGATAGTTCAGAATTTCCTTTAGCACTTCCATGAATTCTTCCTTTATGTTGTTTTCTATGTTTTGTATTTTTTGGAGATAACATTTTTATTTTTCTTTTTTAATTTCATTAGTTGTTTCTTTTTGTGAAGTTTTACTTTCACCCTTAAATAGCCATACTTTAATACCTATAATACCGTATGTAGTTGTGGCTCGAGCAGTTGCATAATCTATATCAGCTCTTAGTGTATGTAAAGGAACGCTTCCTTCTGAGAATTTTTCAGTTCTTGCTATTTCTGCTCCACCTAATCTACCTCCACAAACAATTTTAATTCCTTTAGCTCCCATCTTTGATGCTGTTTGACCAGCTCTCTTCATTGCTTTTCTAAAGGCAATTCTTTTTTCAAGTTGTTTTGCAATTGAGTCAGCTACTAAAGTAGCGTCAATTTCGGGTTTTTTAATTTCCTTAATATCAAGAGAAATATTTTTTATTGATAATTTTGAAAGACTATTTTTAAGTTTTTCTATGTCAGCTCCTTTTTTTCCAATTAGAACTCCAGGTTTTGATGTATGAATTATAATTCTCAAATTATCAGCAGCTCTTTCAATATTTATAGAGCTTATGCCTGCCATGGAGTAATTTTTTTCAATAAAGCTTCTAATTCTGTGGTCTTCTATTAAAAGAGATGAGTAGTTTTTGTTTTCATACCAAGTAGAAGCCCAATATTTATTTATTCCCATTCTTAAAGAAACTGGATTTACTTTTTGACCCATTATAATTTCTCCTCTAGAACTATAGTTAATCTTGAAAATGGTTTAATAATTTGATGTGCTCTTCCTTTACTTTGAGGGTTATATCTTTTTAACCTAATACTCTTACCAACATGTGCTTCTTTGACTATAAGTTTATCAATATCTAAATTATTATTATTTTCAGCATTAGCTATAGCTGAATTAAGTGTTTTTAATATTTCTTTACTGACTCTTTTTTGGGAAAATTTCAGAAGATTCATTGCTTCTGATATTTTTTTATTTCTTATATCTCTTACAATTAAATTAACCTTCTGAGTGCTCGATCTAATCATTTTATGAATTGCTTTTACTTCTTTTGTAACCATTTTATTTTGTTTGTGCTGCCTTTTTATTGCCAGAGTGTCCTTTAAAAACCCTAGTAGGTGAAAATTCTCCTAATTTATGACCAACCATATCTTCAGAAATATAAACTGGAATAAAAGTCTTACCATTATATACAGCAACTGTAACACCAACAAAATCAGGTATGATTGTTGAACGTCTAGACCATGTTTTAATCTGAGTTTTAGAGTCAGTTTCTTTGGCTTTTTTAATTTTTTTATACAAAGTTATGTCAAAATAAGGTCCTTTCCAAACTGATCTCGTCATTATTTCTTCGAACCTTTCGTTATTATAAATTTATTTGTTCTTTTATTGGATCTTGTTTTTTTACCTTTTGTTTTTAAACCCCAAGGTGTGGTTGGATGCCTGCCACCAGAAGTTCTACCCTCTCCTCCACCATGTGGGTGATCTACGGGATTCATTGCAACTCCCCTTACAGTTGGTTTAATACCTAAATGTCTTTTTAATCCGGCTTTTCCAATTTTTTTATTTTTATTATCTGAGTTAGAAACAATTCCTATTGTCGCCATACATTCTCCATTAATAAGTCTCGTTTCACGCGAAGATAATTTAACCATAATATAGGATTCATTATTACCGAGAACCTGTGCGGAAGTACCTGCAGATCTACATAACTTTGCTCCAGCTCCTGGTTTAAGCTCAATATTGTGAATAGAAGTGCCTGAAGGAATATTTTTTAATTTCATGCAATTACCATTTTTTATTTCAGTTTTATCTGAAGACATAACTGTATCTCCAATTTTTAAATCAGAAGGTGCAATAATATATTCTTTAGATTTATCTTCGTAAGATATTAAAGCAATAAAAGAAGTTCTATTTGGATCATATTCCAGTCTTTCAACTGAACCAATTATGTCTTTTACATTTCTCTTAAAATTTATGATTCTATATTTTTTTTTGTGTCCACCAGATCTATGTCTGATAGTTATTTTTCCAGAATTATTTCTTCCTGCACTAGGTTGATTAGATAAGGATAATTTTTTTTCTGGTCTTCCTTTAAATAAATCTGATTTATCTACTTTAACCGTTTTTCTTAAAGAAGGCGTTGTTGGTTTATAAGAAATCAAACTCATAATTATTTAATTGCCCCACCCATATCAATGGTATTTCCTTCTTTTAATGTAACTGTAACTCTTTTTGTTTCATTTCTATTTCCTCTAGTACCTTTAAAAACTTTAGGTTTTGATTTTGTTATTAAAATATTTAATTTTTCAACTTTTACTTTGTATAAATCTTCTATTAAGGTTTTTAATTCTTTTTTTGTTGCCTTCATATTAACTTCAAAAGAATATTTATTAAATTGTGCGTTTGAAGTAGACTTTTCTGTTATAACTGGTTTTTTAATTTGTAATATATCAATCATTTAACAACCTCATTTAAATGCTTTAGGTAAAGATCTGAACTTTTAGACAAAAATAAACCTTCATGTTTTAATGATTTAAAAACAGAGTATGTTTTATCTGACATAAAATTAATACCTTTATAATTAGCAAATTTCTTTACTATTTCTGAATCTTTAATTGATTTAAATACAAAACTATACGATTTGTTTTTTATAGATTTAATGGCTTTCGGAAAGTTTTCAACGCTTATCTCATCTTCGTTAAATAAATAAAGGTTGTTGCTTTCTATTTTTGATATAAGTGAGTATAGTTTTGATAAAGCTACTGTTTTTTTGTTTAATTTAAAACTAACTTTATGAAATTTTGGTCCAAAAGCTTTTCCTCCTCCTCTTCTTATTCCTGTTTTAGCATTTCCAGCCCTAGCATTTCCAGTTCCTTTTTGTTTAAATAATTTTCTTGAGGATCCTGATATTTCAGACCTATCTTTAGTATGATTATTACCTTGTTTATAGGAGTGAGATTTATTTATAGCTAAACTTATTACTTTTGGAGAAATTTTAGTTAATTTTTTGTCAATATTAAGATTTATTTCTTCTATTGAAAATTTCTTTAAATTTAAAATCTTTATCATTTATAAACCTTAACTATAGTGCTTTTTTTTCCTGGAACTGACCCTTTTAAAAATATTAAACTGTTATCTTCATCTATTCTTAAAACTTCTAAGTTTTTTTGAGTCACTATTTCATTTCCTAAATGACCGGCCATTTTTTTTCCTTTAAAAACCCTTCCAGGATTTTGATTTTGGCCTGTTGAACCATGGGATCTATGTGAAATAGATACTCCATGAGAAGCTCTAAGACCACTAAAATTATGCCTTTTCATAACACCAGCAAATCCTTTTCCAATTGACCTTGATTGCACTATTACTTTATCTCCAATTTGAAGATTAATTTTTATATCTGAACCAATTTCGTTTAGATCTTCAATTTCGTATATTCTTTCTTCTTTAATATATTTTTTTGGTTCTATTTTTTTTTTAATAAATTCCTTTTGTTGTGGTTTCTTTAATTTTTTTGGATTTATAAAACCAATGATATTAGCTAAATATCCATCCTTTTCTTTTGTTCTATTGCCAATCGTAGTACAATTTTTAAAATCTAAAACAGTAGCACAAACTCTATTACCTTTTGTATCAATAAAAGTTGTTTGTCCAATTTTTTTACTCAATATCATCATTATTTTTTTATTTTAATATCAACATTTACTCCAGAAGCTAAATCCAATTTCATTAAAGCGTCAACTGTTTGGGGTGTCGGTTCAATTATATCCATCATTCTAATATGAGTTCTAATTTCATATTGTTCTCTTGATTTTTTATCTACATGGGGAGATTTATTTACCGTAACTCTTTCAATTCTTGAAGGCATAGGTATTGGTCCAATCACCTTAGCTCCAGTTCTTTTAGCTGTTTGCATAATATCTACAGAACTCCTGTCTAAGATTTTATGATCAAATGACTTTAAACGAATTCTAATATCTTGATTTATCATAAATTAAGCTAACTTTGATTTTATTTCTTCCTCTACATTAGATGGGACTACATCATAATGAGAAAATAACATTGTGTAACTAGCTCTACCCTGACTCATTGAACGAAGATTATTAACATAACCAAACATATTAGCAAGAGGTACTGTTGAAGAAATAACTTTTGCATTTCCCCTATCTTCCATCTTTTCAATTTGACCTCTTCTTGAATTCAAATCTCCTATAATATCGCCCATATACTCCTCAGCTGTAACAACCTCTACTTTCATCATTGGTTCCAATAATTTTGGATTGGCTTTTTTCATCGCCTCTCTAAAAGCAGCTCTTGAAGCTATTTCGAATGCTAAAACTGAAGAGTCAACATCATGAAAAGCTCCATCATAAACTTCAGCTTCAAAATCTATAACATTGTATCCAGCTATAACACCATTCTGTGAAGCTTGCTTAATTCCTTTTTCAACACCAGGAATATATTCTTTAGGAATATTTCCTCCAACAACTGTATTATTGAATTTAAAACCTGAACTTCTTTCAGATGGTTTAAATTTTATTTTAACTCTAGCAAACTGACCAGCGCCTCCTGATTGTTTTTTATGAGTATAGTCAACTTCAACTTCTTTGGTCATTGTTTCTCTATAAGCTACTTGCGGAGCTCCTACATCAGCTTCTACTTTGAATTCTCTTTTCATTCTATCTACGAGAATTTCTAAATGAAGCTCACCCATTCCTTTTATTAAAGTTTGTCCGGACTCTTCATCAGTAGAAACCCTAAAACTTGGATCTTCTTGAGCTAATCTATTTAAAGCTTGTCCCATTTTTTCATGATCAGCTTTTGTTTTTGGTTCAACCGCAACTTCAATAACAGGGTCTGGAAATTCCATTTTCTCTAATACCACTACTTTTGAAGGATCACAGATTGTATTTCCTGTTGTAACATTTTTTAAACCTACTAAAGCAACAATATCTCCGGCTTTAGCATTTTTAATTTCTTCTCTAGTGTTAGAATGCATGAGAAGCATTCTACCTATTCTTTCTTTATTGTTTTTTGATGAATTAAGAACTGTCGCACCTGCCTCTAATTTACCTGTGTAAATTCTTGCAAAAACTAACTGACCTACAAAAGGGTCTGTAGCTATCTTAAAAGCTAAAGCTGAAAATGGTTCTTCAGGTGTATTGGGTATTTTAATCATTTCATCGCTACCTTCTTTGATACCTTCAACAAAGCCAATATCATTTGGTGAAGGTAGATAATCTATTACAGCATCTAATAAAGGTTGGACTCCTTTATTTTTAAAAGCCGTTCCACACAACACAGGAACAAATTTAAACTCAATAGTTCCTTTTCTGATACATTTTTTTAAAACTTCTGAAGAAATTTCTTTACCTTCTAAGTAATCTTCCATAGCGCTATCATCAGCCTCAACAGCTAGTTCAATTAATTTTTCTCTTTTTTGTTTTGCTTCTTCAATTAGATCGGGACTAATATCAACGACATCAAATTTTGCACCTAAACTATCATCTTTCCAAATAATTGATTTGAACTGAACTAAATCAACTACGCCAATAAAATCAGCTTCTCTTCCAATAGGCATCTGAAGTACTAATGGGTTAGCTCCTAATCTGTCTATAATTGTTTGTACATTCATATCAAAATCTGCACCCATTCTATCCATTTTGTTACAGAAACAAATTCTAGGAACTTTATATCTATCAGCTTGCCTCCATACAGTCTCAGATTGAGGTTCTACTCCAGCAACACCATCAAAACAACATACAGCTCCATCTAAAACCCTTAAAGATCTCTCAACTTCAATTGTAAAATCAACATGACCAGGTGTATCTATTATATTAATTCTATGGTCATTCCAAAAACATGTAGTTGCAGCTGAAGTTATTGTAATTCCTCTTTCTTGCTCTTGTTCCATCCAGTCCATTGTTGCTGCACCGTCATGAACTTCACCAATTTTATGAGACTTACCTGTATAATATAATATTCTTTCAGTAGTGGTTGTTTTTCCTGCATCTATATGTGCCATAATACCTATATTTCTGTATTTATTTAAATCCATTTATTACCACCTATAATGAGCAAATGCTCTATTAGCTTCTGCCATTTTATGAACTTCTTCTTTTTTTTTAACTGAATTGCCTTTATTTTCAAATGCATCTATAAGTTCGTTAGCTAATCTTTCTCTTTGTGTTTTTTCATTTCTTTTTTTTGAATTATTTGAAATCCATTTAAAAGCTAAAGCTTGTGCTCTAGTGCTTCGAACTTCCATAGGAACTTGATATGTAGCACCACCAACTCTTCTAGACTTGACTTCAACTGACGGTTTTACATTATTAATTGATTTTTGGAAATAATCTAAAGGGTCTTCTTCTTTAGTTTCTTTTTTTATTATATCTAGGGCTCCGTAAACTATTTTTTGAGCAACTGTTTTTTTTCCTCCAGTCATTATTTCATTTATAAATTTGTTTAGTACTTTGCTGTTATAGACTGGATCTGGAAGTACTTCTCTTTTTTCTGCTGCTCTTCTTCTAGACATAATTTGATTTAATTCTTTGGTCTTTTTGCGCCGTACTTAGATCTTCTTTGTCTTCGTTTTTCTAAGCCTTGTGTGTCCAAAGTTCCTCTTATGATATGATATCTAACCCCAGGTAAATCCTTGACTCTTCCACCTCTAATTAAAACTACAGAGTGTTCTTGAAGATTATGACCTTCACCTGGAATATATGTTGTTACTTCCTGCCCATTAGTTAATTTAACTCTCGCAACTTTCCTAAGGGCAGAGTTTGGTTTTTTTGGCGTAGTTGTATAAACTCTTAAGCATACTCCTCTTTTTTGAGGACAAGACTTAAGGGCCGGAACTTTATTTCTTTTAGAAACTTTAGCTCGCGGTTTGCGAATTAACTGATTAATAGTTGGCATAGGCGCGAAATATATGTTTATAACTAAGCATAGTCAACAATTAATTACCTATTTCCTTAGCTTTTTGGTCCTCTTTATCCTTGTTTTTTTCTAAATTTTTAAGGATTTCAATATCTTTTAATTTTGCCTCTTTTCTTAGACCTCTGATTACATTACCTGTACCAGCAGGTATTAGTTTTCCTACTATTACATTCTCTTTTAGTCCAATTAACTTATCAACTTTACCATTAATTGCGGCTTCAGTTAGTACCCTGGTAGTTTCTTGGAAAGAAGCTGCAGAAATGAAAGAACTTGTCTGCAAACTGGCTTTGGTAATTCCAAGTATTAGCATTTTATACATAATTTCTTTTTTTCCATTTGATTTTAGTTCTTTATTTTTTAAAAGTACTTCTGATTTTTCCATAATATCTCCAATAGGAAACCCACTATCTCCTGCTTCTAAAATTTCTACTTTTTGAAGCATTTGTTTGGTTATACATTCAATATGTTTGTCATCAATTTGAACTCCTTGTAGTCTATATACTTTTTGAACTTCTCTAACCATGTATTCAGCAAGTGCTTCCACACCTAATATTGATAAAATATCAGAAGGTGATGGTGTGCCGTCAACAAGCATATCGCCTTTGTTGACTTCATCACCTTCATTAAAATAAACATATGTACCCTTAGGTATTAAATATTCAACTGGTTCTCTATTTTCTTCTTTTGGAACTATTATAATTCTTCTTTTGCTTTTAATATCTTTTCCTAATTCAATAACTCCAGAAATTTCTGCAAGAACGGCTGGGTTTTTAGGTTTCCTAGATTCAAAAATGTCAGCAACTCTTGGAAGGCCTCCTGTGATATCTTTGGTTTTAGATGAAGCCCTAGGTATTCTAGCTATTATATCACCTGCATTAACTTCTTTACCTTTTTCAATATTTAATATTACTCCTACACTTAAATTATATGAAGCATCATTCTTTGAGCCCTTAATAGAAAGGATTTCACCTTTTTTATTTGTAATGATCAATTGAGGTTTTAAATCCTGCTTACCTTGAAAACTCTTCCAATCAATAATAACTTTTGATGAGATACCAGTAGTTTCATCAAATTTTTCTATAAAAGAAACTCCTTCGACCATATCTAAATAATTTAATTGACCAGAAACTTCAGCTATAATTGGAACTGTGTAAGGATCCCATTCAAGTAGTAATGTATTTAATTTTACTTCTTGTTTATTTTTTACTAATAAGTTTGAACCATATGGAGCTCTAAAACTTGCTATTAAATCCTTATTGTTATCAAATATTTTTATTTCTGTTGTTCTATTAACTACAATTTCATTACCGCTTGTATTTTTTACAGACCTTAAATTAGTAATTTCCACTATACCATCTGTAGGAGATTCAAAAGTTGATTTTTCAACTGAGGAGCTTGCAACACCTCCAACGTGAAAAGTTCTCATTGTAAGCTGTGTACCAGGCTCTCCTATTGATTGAGCTGCAATAATACCTACAGCTTCCCCAACATTAACTGGTTGGCCTTTAGCTAAATCCCTACCATAGCATTTAGCACACATACCATGTATGTTTGAGCAAGTTATTGGCGAAAATATCTTTACCTGAGTTATATTCTCTTTTTCTAAAATTTCTATTTCGTCATAAGAGATATAAGTATTTTTTGACAATAAAACTTGTCCTTTTTTTGATTTTACATCATCAGATAAATATCTTCCAAATACTCTATCAGTTAAAGGTATTGCTAGTTCTCCAGATTCATATATGGCATCAACTGTTAATCCATTTTCTCCATTACAATCACTAGAAGTAATTGTTAAATCTTGAGCAACATCAACTAACCTTCTAGTTAAATATCCTGAACTTGCAGTTTTAAGAGCTGTATCAGCAAGGCCTTTTCTAGCTCCATGAGTAGAATTAAAATATTCTAATACACTTAGTCCTTCTTTAAAGTTTGAAGTAATTGGATTTTCAATAATTTCTCCAGAAGGTCTTGCCATTAAACCCCTCATACCAGCTAATTGTCTTAACTGAGTTTCAGAACCCCTAGCTCCAGAGTCTGCCATAATAAAAAGAGAGTTAATTTGACCTTGACTATTCATTACTGAAGACATCATTGCTTTTGAAACTTTCTCAGTTGTTGTTGACCATAAATTAACAACTTTATTATATTTTTCTCTTTCAGTTATAAGGCCTTCTTGATATTGGCTTTCTAATTTAGATACATTTTTTTGTGTATCTTGAAGAAGAGATTGTTTTTCATCTGGAATAATTAAATCGTCTTTTCCAAAAGAAATACCAGCTTGAGCTGCGTATTTAAAACCAACATTCATTATTTGATCTACAAATATACAAGTAGCTTTTTGTCCTGTGAACCTATAGACAATGTCTAATAAATTACTAATTCTTTTTTTTGTAAGAACTTCATTTACTAAATCAAACGATAAGTTTTTATTTTCAGGGATCGTTTTAAATAAAATAACTCTTCCTGCAGAGGTTGTATATTTTTTAAATTCAAATTTATTTGTGTTGTCATTAAATATTTTAGCTCTGTATATTATAGTTGTATGTAAGCCGATTGCTTTGTTCTCTAAAGCAAATTCAACTTCACTTAAATCTGAAAAATATTTTTTAGGTTCTTCATTTTGATTCATTACTGACAGATAATAAATACCTAAAACTATATCTTGACTTGGCACAATAATTGGCTTCCCACTAGAAGGTGATAAAATATTGTTTGTGCTCATCATAAGTACTCTTGCTTCTAACTGTGACTCAAGACTCAAAGGAATATGAACGGCCATCTGATCACCATCAAAATCAGCATTAAAAGCAGTACAAACTAAAGGATGAAGTTGAATGGCTTTACCTTCTATTAAAATTGGTTCGAAAGCTTGTATACCTAGCCTATGAAGAGTTGGAGCTCTATTTAATAGAACAGGATGTTCTCTTATAACTTCATCTAAAATATCCCATACTTCAGGTCTTTCAGTTTCAACCATTTTTCTAGCTGATTTTAAAGTCGAAGCAAATCCGTAAGATTCTAATTTATTGTATATAAAAGGCTTAAATAATTCTAAAGCCATTTTTTTTGGTAGTCCGCATTGATGTAATTTTAATTCAGGCCCAACTACTATTACAGATCTTCCTGAATAATCTACTCTTTTTCCCAAAAGGTTTTGTCTAAAACGACCTTGTTTTCCTTTTAGCATTTCAGAAAGAGATTTTAATGGTCTTTTGTTAGTACTAGTAATAACACGACCTCTTCTTCCATTGTCAAATAAAGCATCAACAGACTCTTGAAGCATTCTTTTTTCATTTCGTACAATTATGTCTGGGGCTCTTAAATCTAATAATCTTTTTAATCTATTATTTCTGTTTATTACTCTTCTATATAAGTCATTTAAATCTGAAGTTGCAAACCTTCCTCCCTCTAGAGGAACCAAAGGTCTTAATTCAGGAGGTATAACTGGTAATACTTTTAATATCATCCATTCAGGTTTTATGTTTGATTTTTTGAAACCCTCTATAACTTTCATTCTTTTAAGAATTTTTTTCTTTTTTGTTTCAGATGATGTAGCTTCGGTATCTTCTTTTAGCCCTTCTATTACACCGTTCAGATCTAATGAAGATAAGATTTCATAAACTGCTTCAGCTCCAATGCCACTTTTAAATGAATCTTCTCCATATTGTTCAATAGCTTCATCCAATTCTTCATCTGTTAAAAGTTGGTTTGGTTGTAATTCTGACATAAGAGGATCAATGACAATATGACTTTCAAAATAAAGAACTTTTTCTAAATTTTTCAAAGTGATATCAAGGGCTAAACCAATCCTACTAGGTAAAGATTTTAAGAACCAAATATGAGCTACAGGAGCTGCTAATTCAATATGAGCCATTCTTTCTCTTCTAACTTTTGAAAGAGTTA
>MDSV01009440.1_pt1 | contig 33596 bp, 34 predicted proteins | sample 810851 | NCBI WGS metagenome assembly MDSV01 (sample SAMN05326640, study PRJNA326480) | marine metagenome | isolation source: seawater | place: Atlantic Ocean: North East | collected 2012 | reverse complement strand
GACTCTTGAAGAAATAGGAGAAACCTTTGATTTAACAAGAGAAAGAGTAAGACAAATAAAAGAAAAAGCCATAAGAAGGCTTAAACACACATCAAGAAGTAAGATTTTAAAAACTTATTTAGGTTAAACAAAATATGACTTCATTATTGATTACCTTTAATAAAAATTCTTAAAATGGGTAGTCAACTAATAGCCCCCTCAATACTTTCCGCTGATTTTTCTAATCTTAGGTCTGATGTTCAAATGGTTAACGAAAGTGAAGCTGATTGGTTTCATATTGACATTATGGATGGAGTATTTGTTCCTAATATATCATTTGGAATGCCGGTGTTAAAATCAATCAATCAATATGCAACAAAGACTTTAGATGTTCATTTAATGATTGTTAACCCTGAAAAGTATATAGAGAAATTTGCAGAACTGGGAAGTGATATCTTAACAATACATTACGAAGTTTCAAAAGACACACTTTCTGAATCATTAAAAACTATAAAAAATAATAGGATGAAAGCTGGTGTGGCTATAAATCCCGACACAGATATCACTTTTTTAGAAAAATATATTCAAGAAATTGATTTAGTATGTGTAATGGGTGTTTTTCCTGGATTTAGCGGTCAAAAATTTATTGAAAACACATATAAAAAGTGTAAAAAAGCAAAAGAGTTAATCATAAGAAATAATTCTACAGCTATAATTCAAATTGACGGAGGGGTAACTTTACAAAATGCAAAAAAACTAATTGAAAATGGAGCTGATGTGTTGGTGTCAGGAAGCCACATATTTAAGTCAGAAAACCCTAAAAGGATTATATCAAAATTAAAAAAAATTTAGTCTAACAAAAAGTTACTTTATTTGTATTGATCAATTAGCTTACATATTTCAGTATCAAAATCATAAATAGGTTCCCATTTTAATTCTGATTTTATTTTACTGCAATTTATACTATATCGAAAATCATGGCCTGGCCTGTCATTAGTAAAAATCACATACTCAGAGTCATCTTCATGATTAAATATTTGACTAAATAATTTCTTATAAACCATTAAATTTGATAACTCATTATTAGCGCCAACATTGTATGTCTCACCAGCATTTGAATTATTAAATATTAATTCAATAGCAATAGAATTATCTTTAACATGTAACCAGTCACGTACATTTAATCCATCTCCATATAAAGGAACTTTTTTATTATTATTTAGTTGTGAGATTATTTTCGGAATAAGTTTTTCTTTGTTTTGATTTAAACCATAATTATTAGATGAAACTGAAATTGTAGTATTCAATCCATAAGTTTTATTAAAACTTCTCACTAGCATGTCAGCTGCAGCCTTTGTAGCAGAGTAGGGAGAATTTGGCATATACGGACTATTTTCTGAAAAACTCCCTTTTTTAATACTTCCATAAACTTCATCAGTGGAAACTTGATGAAATCTGGCAAATTTAAAATCATTATTAGTAACATTAGGAGATTTCATCCAATTCTTATAAGCTACATTTAACAGATTAAATACACCATTAATATTTGTTTTTATAAATTCTTCTGGTTTTATAATAGAATTATCAACATGCGATTCTGCCGCAAAATTAATTATACCATCAATATTATAATTCTTAAATATATTATTTAGCAAAATATCATCACATATATTTCCATGAATAAATTTATATCTTTTATCATTACTAAATTTTTTAGTGTTACTTAGGGACCCAGCATATGTGAGTAAGTCAAGATTATACACTTTAATTTTCTGAAATTTATTCAAAACATGGTTGATAAAATTTGAGCCGATAAAACCTGCTCCTCCTGTCACTAATAGATTTTGACTTCTAGATTTCATTTGAATATTTAATGTGATTTTCTGTTAAAAATAGCCTTAAGCTAGAATCCCAAGAGTTTATTTCTAATTTAAAATTTTTAATAATTTTTGAGGAATCAAGAGCTGAGAATCTGGGTCTTATTGATTTATTAATATTTTGTTTTTTAGGTAATATAATACAATCTCCTTTAATTAATTCATTTATTTTATTTGCGAATTGAAATCTTGAGCAAAAGCCTTGATTAGAGTAGTGATAAATTTCTGTCTTATTGTTTGATAGTCTTGGAATAATTTCCATAATGGTTTTTGATAAATCTAAAGCGCTAGTTGGTGAACTAATTTCATTGTCAACAACAATTATTTGATTTTCATTTTTCAATTTAAGCAGGATTTTACTAACAAAATTATTTTCGAACTTTGAATACAACCAAGATGTTCTAATGATTACTGAATTATTCAAATTGTATGACAAAATTTTCTTTTCTCCGTTTAACTTGGTCATTCCATAATAATTTTTTGGATTTGGATGATTCAATTCATTTAGTGGAGTTTTTCCCAAACTATCAAAAACATAATCTGTAGATATGTGAATTAATTTTATTTCTAATTCAAAACATAATTTTGCAATATTATCAACTGCTAAATTATTAACTTCATTTGCTAAATCTTTGTTAATTTCAGATTTATCCACATCAGTAAAAGCTGCACAATTAATAATTATATTTATATCATTTTTTTTTAAAAAACTATTAATAATTGAGAAATTTGAAATGTTAAGATTTTTTTTTTCTTTGAAAAAATAATTATAATTATAATTAGCTGATATTTCCTTAAGAGTTCTTCCCAGCTGACCATTAGAACCGGTAATTAAAATATTTTTTTTTACCATGTAAAATTATTTTGACTTCTGTCTTTATCAGAAATGATCATTTTATTTTCATCAAGCCCCCAATCAATATTAATAAAATCATCATTGTATGCAATTACACCCTCCATTTTAGGTTTGTAATAATTATCAACTTGATAATTAACTAAAGCACAGTCACTTAATGTCAGGTATCCATGAGCAAATCCTTTTGGAATATATAAGGATTCATGATTTTTACAAGATAATATATGCGAGAAATACATGCCATAGGTTGTAGATTCTTTTCTTATATCAACAGCAATGTCTAAAATTTTTCCAGAGCTAATCGAAATTAATTTTGATTGGGCAAAGGGGTCTTTTTGAAAATGTAAACCTCTTAATACATTTAATTTTGACTTGACTGTATTTTCCTGACAAAAATTAATTTTCTCATTAATCGCACTTTCAAGATCACGAATTTTGAGCTTTTCTTTAAAGTAGCCTCTGTAATCAGGGTATATATTGTGTTTAATTAAAATTAAATCTTTGAAATCTGTTCTAATAAGTTTCATTTTAAATTAGCTTTAATAAATATTTTCCATAATCACTATTTGACATAGATTTAGCTATTATTTTCAATTTTTTTTTATCAATATAACGCATATTGAAAGCAATTTCTTCAATACATGCAACTTTTTTAGCTGTTCTTCTTTCATAATTTTCAAAATATTTTGAAGCTCTAATCAAGGAACTATATGTTCCTGTATCTATCCAGGATATCGAGGGTTTTAGTAAATTTAGCATTAACTTTCCAGAGTTTAAATAGCAATTATTTATATCAGTAATTTCCTTTTCACCCCTTAAGCTAGGATTAAGGTCTTTAGCATATTTAATTACATCATTTGTGTAAAAATATAGTCCAGAAACAATAACTTTACTTTTTGCAATCTTTGGTTTTTCAACAATTTTTTTAATATTATTTTTTTTATCAAATTCTATAACTCCAAAACTTTCTGGATTATTAACAGTAACTCCAAATATTGAAGAGTAACCAAGATCTAAATATTTTTTGGCATTAATCATATTTGAGATAAAACCATTACCATGAAAAATATTATCTCCAAGAATTAGACAAACATTATCATTTTCAATAAAATCTTTTCCAATTATAAATGATTCTGCAATTCCGTTTGGTTTAGTTTGTATTTCATAATTTATTTTTATTCCTAAATTAGAACCATCTCCAAGTAATTTTTTAAATTTTGGTAAATCACTATTAGTTGAAATTATTAAAATATCTCTAATTTTTGCTTGCATTAAAACAGATAATGGATAATATATCATCGGTTTATCATAAACAGGTAATAACTGTTTAGAGGTTCCAAGCGTCAAAGGATATAATCTGGATCCATTTCCGCCAGCTAATATTATTCCTTTAATTGATTTCATTTATTTTTTTAAAGTAATTTATAGTTTTAAGTAAACCATCTTCTAATTTATATACAGGGCTCCAGTTAAGTTTATTCTTAGCTAAAACTATACATGGATTTCTTCTCTTTGGATCATCAATTGGCAAGTCGTTATAAATAATTTTAGACTTAGAATTTGTTAATCTTAATATTGTATGGGCAAGTTTATTAATCGATATTTCTTTAGGGTTTCCAATGTTAACAGGTCCTATAAAATCATCATTTGAATTCATCATCTTAATCATTCCCAAAATTAAATCATCAATATATTGAAAACTTCTGGTTTGATTTCCATCTCCGTTAATAGTTAATTTTTTTCCCGTAATTGCTTGTAAAATAAAATTTGAAACAACTCTTCCGTCATTATTTGCCATATTTGGACCATACGAATTAAATATTCTAACAAGCTTAATTTTGAGTTTGTGTTCTCTATAATAATCCATGAATAACGTTTCCGCACATCTTTTACCCTCATCATAACAAGATCTTTTACCGATGGGATTCACATTACCATTATAAATTTCATTTTGGGGATGAATATTCGGGTCACCATATACTTCACTAGTGCTGGCCTGTAAAATTTTAGCATTGTTGCTTTTAGCTAGACCTAACATATTTATAACCCCAACAGTACAAGTTTTTATAGTTTTTATCGGGTTAAATTGATAATGTATTGGAGATGCAGGACAAGCTAAATTATAAATTTCATGAATATTTTTTCTGAAATATGGCTGAATAATATCGTGATTTACAAATTCAAAGTTTTTATTATTTTTTAAATTAGAAATATTCTTTATTGATCCTGTAAAAAGATTATCTAAACAAATAACGTTATGACCCAAATTAATCAGAGCTTTACAAAGATGGGAGCCAATGAACCCTGCACCTCCAGAAACTAAAATATTCTTAGCTTTATTTTCTTCCAAGTCCTGTATAATCAAATCCTAATTTTTTTATTTTTTCAAAATCAAGAATATTGCGACCATCAAAAATATATGCTGGTTTTTTTATTCTTCTGTATACCTTATCCCAATCGTATGATTTAAATTCATCCCACTCAGTCATAATTGTGATTACATTATAATTTACAATATTTAAAAAAGGATCATTAACAAAATTAACCGAAGTTGAGTCAAATTTTTCATTAAGGCATAATAAATCAAAATTAATCTGGTGCTCTTTTACTTTTGGGTCATAGATATCAATCTTAATATCTTCTTTCAGCAAGTTATTTGCAACATAAATTGCAGCAGATTCCCTTGTATCATTAGTATTTTTTTTAAAAGCCCAACCCAGCATTAGTACTTTTTTTTGTAAATTATTATTATAAATACATTGAGTAATTTTTTTAGCAAACCTGTCTCTTTGGTGTTTATTTATAATTAATATTTGTTCCCAATAATCCGCAACTTTTTTTAGGCCAAAAGATCTTGAAATGTAAACAAGATTAAGTATATCTTTTTTAAAACAACTTCCTCCAAAACCCACGGAAGTCTTTAAGAAACTATTTCCTATTCTTGAATCCATACCAATAGCTTTTGAAACTTCCTCAATATCTGCCCCAGTCTCTTCACAAAGCTCAGACAAAGAATTAATGGATGATATTCTTTGAGCTAAAAAAGCATTAGCAGTTAGCTTAGAAAGTTCTGAAGACCAAAGATTAGTTGTTAATATATTTTCTAAAGGAACCCAAGAAGAATAAATATTAACCAATAAATCAATGGCTTTTTTACCCTTATTAGTCATTTCCCCTCCTATTAATACCCTGTCCGGAATTTCAAGATCCCTCATAGCAGTACCCTCAGCAAGAAACTCGGGATTTGATAAAATTTGAAAGTCAACATCGCTATTATTTAATTTTAAAATTTCTTTAATTTTTTCTGATGTTCTTACAGGTACTGTTGATTTTTCTACAACGATTTTGTCACTTTTTGATGCCAAAGCAATTTGTTTTGCACATTCTTCAACAAATTTTAAATCAGCTGCATAGCCCTTTCCCTCGCCGGTAGTTTTTGTTGGTGTGTTAACTGAAATAAAAATCATTTCTGCTTTATGAATTTGTAAATTAATATCAGTTGAAAAAAATAAATTTCTTCCTCTGGCTTCTTTTACAACATTTGAAAGTCCTGGCTCATAAACAGGTAAATTTTCTAAATTTTTGGAATTCCATGCAGCTATTTTATCCTCATTCACATCAACAACATTAACATTGATATCAGGATTTTTCTGAGCAATTATTGACATTGTTGGACCACCAACATAACCAGCACCAATACAACAAATATTTTTTATTTTCATTTAAAGAAGTTAATAACATTTTCTATTATATATTCCTGATTAGATTTTTCCAATTCAGTGTGAATGGGTAATGAAATTACTATACTTGATAAGATATCAGTATTTTTCAAAAATTGATTATTACTGTAGGGTTTCTGTTTATGTATAGGAATAGGATAGTAAATCATACTTGGAATACCACAATTATTCAAATAAGTTTTAAGTTTATCTCTCATGCCATTCTTAATCTTAATGGTATACTGATGGTATACGTGATCAGATGAATCGATAACCTGGGGAATTTGAATTTCGTCTATGTCTTTAAAAGCTAAATTATAATTATTTGCCATAATTTGCCTATTTAAGTTGTATTGGTCTAAATATTTTAACTTTATATTTAGAATTTCTGCCTGAATAGAATCTAATCTTGAGTTAAATCCAATAATTTCGTGATGATATTTAATTTTTTCACCATGATTGGCTATCATCCTAATCTTTTCAGCAAGAATTAAATCATTTGTAAAAATAGCTCCTCCATCACCATAACAACCTAAATTTTTAGAAGGGTAAAATGATGTAGTCCCTATGTCTCCAATGGTTCCGGTATACTTATAATTTCCATTTGAAAAAGTATATTTACATCCAATTGCCTGAGCATTATCCTCAATAATTTTTAGATTATATTTTTTTGCTAGATTAATTATTGGATCCATTTCACAGCTTTGTCCATACAGATGAACGACCACTATAGCTTTTGTTTTATCATTAATGTGAGGTTCAATTAATTCCGCTGTTACATTAAATGTATTAATATTAACATCACAAAATTTAATTTTAATTCCAAGAATTGCTGCTGCCTCCGCCGAGGCAATGTAAGTCCAAGATGGACAGATAATTTCGTCACCAGGCTTTATATCCAGAGCCATAAATGCAACCTGCAATGCATCAGTACCATTAGCACATGGAATAATATTTTTTACATTTAGATATTTAGAAAGATTTTCTGAAAATTCTTTAACAATTGGTCCATTTATAAATTTTCCACTGGAAATTGTATTAATCACATTCTTATCAATTTCCTCTTTAATTTTAGAATATTGACCTAACAAATCAACCATCTGTACATTAACTTTTTTCATTTTGATCTAGTATCTATAATCATTGGATTTGTAAGGGCCATGTTTGTCAACCCCGATATATTTCGATTGAATTTTGTTAAGAACTGTTAATTCAATCCCCAATTTGTCTAAATGTAATCGTGCAACTTTTTCGTCAAGGTGTTTTGGCAAAGTATAAACTTCATTACTATATTTTGAAGAGTGATTCCATAGTTCAATTTGTGCCAAAACTTGATTTGCAAAAGAATTGCTCATAACAAAACTTGGATGACCAGTAGCACAACCCAAATTTACCAATCTTCCTTCAGCTAAAATAATTATATCATTTCCCTTTACAGAATATAAATCAACCTGAGGTTTAATTTCTTTTTTTGTATGCCCGTAATTTTTGTTTAACCACGCCATATCGATTTCATTATCAAAATGACCAATGTTACAAACTATTGCTTTATCCTTCATCGATTTAAAATGAATATCTTTTACAATATCCCTATTTCCAGTAGCAGTAATTATTATATCTGAATTTTGGATTACTGTTTCTAATCTTTTAACTTCATATCCATCCATTGCAGCCTGTAATGCACATATTGGATCAATTTCAGTTATTGTAACTATACATCCTGAAGATTTAAAAGAAGCAGCTGTTCCTTTACCAACATCTCCATATCCACAAACAACAACCCTTTTACCAGCCATCATAATATCAGTTGCCCTTCTTATTGCATCAGCAGCACTTTCTTTGCATCCATATTTATTATCAAATTTACTTTTTGTAACAGAGTCATTTACATTAATTGCTGGAAGCTTTAGAGATCCATCTTTCATTCGATCATATAATCTGAGAACGCCTGTAGTTGTTTCTTCAGAGAGTCCACGAATATTTTCTACAAGATCTGGGAATTTATTAAAAACCATATTGGTTAAATCACCACCATCATCCAAAATCATATTTAAAGGTTTTCTATCTTTTCCAAAAAATAAAGTTTGTTGAATACACCAATCAAATTCTACCTCACTCATTCCTTTCCATGCATAAATCTGGGTACCTTTTTTTGCAATAGCAGCAGCAGCATGATCTTGTGTCGAAAAAATATTGCATGAACTCCAAGTAACCTCGGCACCAAGTTCGACTAAAGTTTCTATAAGAACAGCTGTTTGAATTGTCATATGTAAACAACCCGCAATCCTAGCTCCTTTTAAAGGTTTATTCTTTCTATATTCAGATCTGAGTGACATTAGCCCTGGCATCTCAGCCTCAGCCAATTTAATCTCTTCTCTTCCCCATTTTGCCAAATTGATATCTTTGACCTTAAATGGTATGTATTTTACATTACTTTTAATCATTATACTAATTTAAAAAGTTTTTTAATCTTGTCAACGTAATCCAATTTTTCCCAATTATATAATTCTAAATTAAAATTAACAGAGCTTCCTTCAGTATTAATAAAAGTTTTTTTGATTATTCTTGGCTCTTTACCCATATGTCCATATGAGGCAGTATCCAAGTATATAGGTCTTCTTAAGCCAAATCTAGTTTCAATAGAAAATGGCCTTAAATCAAATAAACCTAAAATCTCATTTGAAATCTCTCCGTCGGATTTATTAATTTTTGAAGTACCATATGTGTTGATATACAAGGCTACGGGGCATGAAATTCCAATAGCATAACTAATCTGAACAAGTACTTCGTCACAAATTCCAGCGGCAACAATATTTTTTGCAATATGCCTTGCAGCATATGCACCACTTCGATCAACTTTTGATGGATCCTTTCCGGAAAAAGCACCACCACCATGAGCGCCTTTGCCGCCATATGTGTCAACAATTATTTTTCTACCAGTAAGTCCAGTGTCTCCATGGGGTCCCCCAATCACAAATTTTCCAGTTGGATTTATTAAATATTCAATCTTGTCATCAAATAAATAATTTAATTCTGGGTTTTTATCAATTAATCTAGGAATGAGAATATTGGTAATGTCAAATTTAATTTTATTTAACATTTTTTTTTCGTTATTAAATTCGTCATGTTGAGTAGAAACAACGATAGTTTTAATTTTTTTAGGCTTATTATCACATGAATAACAAACAGTTACCTGAGATTTCGAATCTGGTCTCAGATATTTTATTTCATTATTCTCTCTTCTTAATATTGCTAGTTCTTGTAAAATCTTATTAGAAATATCTAAAGCAAGCGGCATATAATTTTTAGTTTCATTGATAGCATAACCAAACATTATTCCCTGATCTCCAGCACCTTGATCTTCTTTATTAATTTTGTCTACACCTCTATTGATATCTTCAGATTGCTCATGAATCATAGAAAGAATTCCACATGATTTGTAGTCAAACTTATAATCACTCTTTGTATAACCGATTTTCTTTATAACTTCCCTAGTAACTTTTTGCACATCAATATAAGTTTTTGACTTTATTTCTCCTGAGAGAATAACTTGTCCAGTAGTTACAAGGGTTTCACACGCAACCTTTGCATTTGGATCAAAAGCAAGAAACTGATCTAAAATTGCATCACTAATTTGATCAGCGATTTTGTCAGGATGACCTTCACTCACAGATTCAGATGTAAATAAATAACTCATGAGTTGCAAAAATACCTCTTAAAGCAACGAAAAAAAAATAAATGAATAGAAATTAAGCAAGGTAATCTTCTATTAATTTATGAAGAGAATGATCTACCATTGATTTCCAATCATTTTTTTTGTTTTTGATCGATTCTCTTATCTTTGTTGCAGAAATAAACATAGCTCCACTTTCTTTAGTTGGTTGAAACTCATTAATTTCATATCCAACCCCACGCCCATAATTTACAGACTCTATATCAGGTATAATCATTACTTTAACGTTATCACCATTGACCTGATGATATTTTTCTATCATGGTAACTGTTTGTTCTGTGGTAAAAGGATTTCTTTCGTCTGGTTTTATATCCCTAACCATTATTAAGGCGGGAATACCTTGACTTAACTTTTGTTTTATTAACTCGATATGACCGAAATGATATGGTTGATATCTACCGATAAAAATTGCATATTTTTTATCAAGATTTATAGTAGGCTCACCGCCATGATTTATTTTATTCCACATTTTAGATTGTTTTAGCGATAATTTTTTTAAATTTTGTTGTTGACCATCCATGATCTCTGTTAATAAAATATACAGGAATATTTAAATCGTCTCCAGTATATGATTTATTCAAATAATCATCTCCTAAAAATCGTATTGAATATTTACCTAGTTTTAATAAACTATATAATTCTGACTCATATGTGTATACACTTATTTTATCAATAAATTTTATTGCAGATAAAATTTCAATTCTCTCTTCAGCAGTCAATATTGGTTTCAATTTTTCTGGTCTTTCTATCGATGGATCCAAATGTAAAAGAACATTAAACTCATCACAGTTCATCTTACAAGTTTTAAACATTCGGATGTAGCCAGGATGTATTACATCAAAATTACCAGCAATTACTCCTTTTTTCATCTTAAAGTTTTAATTTTGAAATAATGAATTCAACAGATTGACTAATGGTCAAATTTTTTAATTCTATTTCTGGTTTAACCGGATTTTCATATGGCGCATCAATTCCTGTAAAGCCAGTAATTTCACCATTTATAGCTTTTTTGTATAAACCTTTTGGATCCCTTTTAATACATTCATCAATAGAAGTATTAACAAAAATTTCTACAAAATCATCACCAATTAATTTTCTTGCCTCTTTTCTGTCATCTTCATATGGGGATATAAAAGCTGTCATAACTATTTTGCCGGAATCAGCAAATAATTTAGCTACCTCACTAATCCGTCTTATATTTTCTTTTCGATCTTCAGCAGCGAAACCTAAATCTTTATTTAAACCCATCCTTACATTGTCACCGTCAAGGATATATGTACTATATTTCTTTAAATTCAATTTTTTATCAAGCGCATTAGCTAAGGTAGACTTACCAGACGCGGATAATCCAGTAAACCAAAGGACCTTTCCTTTATGACCACAAATTAGCTCTCTTTGCTTACGTGATACAGTAAAATAATGCTTCGTTAAATTAGTACCCATAGATTACAATTACAGAACGCAAATCTATAAAAAATATTATACCGTGTTTCTTTGAAATTAAAATAATTATAATAAAATTTTGTACAAGAAAGGACTTCCCTTGTCTTCATTTTCAGAAGTTAGCCAAAAGCTTGATTTATCTATAATTTTTATAGCTTCAACCTGTGTTTTACCGATCGGTATCTCAAACATTTCGATATAGGAATTTCCAATATTTTTTAAATCAAAATTCTCAATTTTTAAAATATAATAATTATTAAAATCAATTGTTGAAGTTAGAACAAGAAGCTTAGATTCTATACTATAATCTGCCGCTGTAACTATGGAGTTTGTATTTAAAGTACTAATTTTTTTAGCAGCCCATGTGCCCCCTTTTTTTGGTAATCTATAAATATCAGTTGTTTTTTCTGCTCTGTTTTTAGTAAAAATATATAAGAAATCGTCAACCGAAATTAAAGCCTCGGCATCAAAAATAGATTTTCTTCTAAATTTATAGGATTTCTGTTCAGGATAATAAAAATTAATTATCTCATAGGAATTTATTTTTGAATTGATTGGGACCTTAATGATTCGTAAATTGAGTCTAGTATCATAGTTATTTCCCATATCAGCAATATAAATATAATCATCATCCACAGCTAAGTCTTCCCAATCTATATTTTCAAATTCTTTAAAATTTCTTTCAAAAATTAAATTTCCATTTTCATTCAAATAGTAAAGAATAGCATCATTTCCAGAGTCATTATGAGTAACTAAAAAGTCATCAATAATTTCTAATCCTGAGGTTTCATTAATATAACTTGGTAATTTAATTTTTGAAGTAATTACCTGAGCATTAAAGTTGAAAATAGTAAATATGAAAAATAGAAAAAAGTGACTCAGGGAGGATTCGAACCTCCAACCCTCAGAGCCGAAATCTGATATTCTATCCAATTGAACTACTGAGCCTTTAATCATGATAGGAGTTCTCTTACTATTTTTGATATTATTTTTCCGTCTGCTTTACCAATGAATTTTTTAGTAGCAATTCTCATAACCATACCCATGTCTTTCATTCCTGATGCATTTTTTTCATCAATTATTAAACTAATAGATTCCTTAAGCTCTGATTCTGATAATGGCTTTGGCAAAAAATTCTGAATAAATTTAGCTTCTTTTAATTCAATCTCAGCTAAATCATTACGGTTTTGATTTTTATAAATAATAGCACTATCCTTTCTTTGCTTTACCATTTTTTGTAAGAGTTTCATTTCATCCTCATTTGAAAATTGAGTTTTTTGAGTTTTTTGAGTTTTTTGTAATATAATTTCAGACTTAATAGCTCTCAAAGTAGTTAATGCTACTTGATCTTTATTTTTCATTGCACCTTTTAGAGCTAATATAATTTTTGATTCTAGACCCATATTAATCTACATTATCATGTAAGAAAGAATTATTTCTTCTGATTTTCAAGTCATCATTTTCGTCATGACTAATTGAAGTCCTAGAAATATTTTTTTCTTCTGAATAGCTTTTATTTTCTAATTCAACTCCTCTTCTTTTGTAAGCTGGCTCACTTTCAATTTCATCAATTTTTGATTTGTTAAACTTATAATTAAATTCTTTCATTCGCAACCTTCTTTCTTTAGATCTTTGCTGTTTAAAATCTAAAATTGATGAATTAATTGGGTCTTTATCTTTATTATTCTGAGAATTATCAATTATTTCTATATTACCGGTATCGATCTCTGATGAGTTAATTTTACTTTCGATCTCAACTACCGGCTCAAATATTAATTCATCATTACTTTCATTGTTTATATCGTTATTATCATGACATGTAATTATCTCGTTAAAATCATTCTTCTCATGATCCATCATATCAATCTCTTGATTATTGGTTTTCATTTTATTATCTTTTTTCTCGTTAAATAACGACCAATCTTCAGATGACAACTCAGATTTATTTTTATTATGTTCTATTTCATTTTGATCTTCATCAATTATTTCATCATCAATTTCAAAATGAAAGTCATTTTCTAAATTTTCGCTTGTTTCTTCTAAAGTATATACAATTTTATCTTTATTTTCAATTTCTTCAATTTCATCATTTAAAATTTCACCTTCATCCTTTAAAACATGTACTATTTTCTTTTCATCTAAATTATAATCCTGATCAGTAGTTTTATGATCTTCAATAATTTTATTAGTGTTTTCCTTATTATCTAAAACTTGTGAAAATAAATTATCCTCATCTAATTCATGAATAATTTTTTCAGGCTCAGTATTTGAAATCTCATTTTGCTGATCAGCATCGAAGCCTGTTGCAATCACTGTTACAGAGATAGAATCTTCTAACTCTAAATCCTCTCCGACACCCATAATTATATTAGCTCCATAACCAGCTTGCTCCTGTATGTAATCGTTGATTTCACCTATTTCATCAATTGTAATTTCTTCATTACCAGAAACAATTAATAATAATACATTTTTAGCTCCAGTAATCTTATTATCATTTAAAAGTGGCGAATCAAGTGCTTTTACTATTGCATCATTTGCTCTATTATTTCCTGATGATGAAGCTGCCCCCATAATTGCAGTTCCGCTATTCGCTAGGACTGTTTTAGCATCCTTTAAATCAATATTCTGGGTGTAATGATGAGTAATGACCTCCGCAATACCCTTTGAAGCAGTTGATAAAACCTCATCCGCTTTAGAAAATCCAACCTTAAAGCCTAAATTTCCATATACTTCTCTTAACTTATTATTATTAATTATGATTAGCGAATCTACATGATTTCTTAACTTTTCAATCCCAAATTGAGCTTGGTTATTTCTAATTTTTCCCTCAAAATTAAAGGGAGTAGTAACAATTCCAACAGTTAAAATATTCATTTCTCTGGCCATTTGAGCAATAATCGGAGCAGCTCCTGTCCCAGTTCCACCTCCCATACCTGCGGTTATAAATACCATTTTAGTATTTATATTTAGCATATCCATAATTTCTTCTCTACTTTCTAAGGCAGCTTTTTCTCCAATTTCAGGGTTAGCTCCAGCCCCAAGTCCCTCGGTAAGATTAATACCTAATTGGATTTTATTTGGAACACCACTATTATTTAATGCTTGAGCATCTGTATTGCATATCACAAAATCAACTCCTTTTATACCTTGCCTATACATGTGATTAATGGCATTACCACCACCACCACCAACTCCAATTACCTTAATCACATTTGACTGATTCTTTGGTAAATCAAAACTAATTCCTAAATCTATATTTTCTTCCATAGTAAAATTTTTATAATTCTATTCAGCTTTATCTAAAAATTCTTGAATATTCTTTGTTAATTTATCTAAGAATGATTCTCTTTTTATTTTTGTTATATTTTTTGGTTTTTTATTCTTTGAAGGAGAATTATTTTTATCTTCTGTTTCAGATTCGTCATCTTTAATCTTTGAAAAATCATTATCATCTTTGTCAATGTAGTTTTTTTCAAGTTTTGACAAACCGTCCATAACCAACCCTACAGCTGTTGCATATAGTGGACTGGTGACAGATTTATCTGTGTCACCAGCAAGATGTTCATTAGGATAACCAACTCTAGTATCCATTCCAGTAACATATTCAACTAGTTGTTTTAAATGTTTGAGTTGACTTCCTCCACCTGTTAATACAATTCCAGCAATAAGCTTTTTCTTTTGCTCCTCATGTCCGTAATTTTTAATTTCTAAGTAAACTTGCTCTATAATTTCAACGGTTCTTGCATGAATAATCTTAGATAAATTCTTAAGAGATATTTCTTTTGGATCTCTACCCTTTAATCCTGGTATTGAAACAATTTCATTTTCTCTATTTTCACCTGGCCATGCAGATCCAAATTTTATCTTTAGCAGTTCAGCTTTCTTTTCAATTATTGAGCATCCTTCCTTAATATCTTCCGTTATAACATTTCCACCAAATGGAATTACCGCAGTATGTCTAATAATTCCGTCCTTAAATATTGCCAGATCAGTTGTCCCCCCACCAATATCAATTAGTGCTACTCCAGCTTCTTTTTCATCATAATTAAGAACAGCGTTTGCTGAAGCCAATGGTTCAAGAGTAATTCCATCCAAATCCAAACCTGCACTTTTTATACACCTACCTATATTTCTTATTGACGATACTTGTCCAACAACTACGTGAAAATTTGCCTCAAGTCTGCCTCCATACATTCCGATAGGCTCTTTAATTTCAGCCTGACCATCAACTTTAAACTCTTGTGGTAATACATGAATAATCTCTTCCCCAGGTAACATTACAAGCTTATGAACTTGTCCAATTAGCTTTTCAATATCCAATTCATTTATGACCTGTTCAGAATTATTTCTGGTTATATAATCACTATGTTGCAAACTTCGAATGTGTTGTCCAGCTATTCCAACAGTAACTCCGTTAACTTTAATTCCTGAAATTGATTCGGCCTCTGAAACAGCTTCTTGAATAGATTGTATTGTTTGAGTTATATTATTTACAACACCTCGGTGAACACCTAAGCTTATAGATTTACCAACACCTAAAATTTTTAACTTGTTATATTCATTTGTTTCACCAATCATTGCGACAATTTTGGTTGTTCCGATGTCAAGTCCGATAGATACTGTTTTTTCTTTCATATAATTTATTATTTAATCCCTATAACTTGATTAGCATATTGTAGATTTAATTTTTTGTATTGATTAATTTCGTTTTTTTCAAAGGCTTTTACATAAAAGGCTTTTAAATTTTGAATTTTTTTGTTTAAATTCTTTTTATCTCCAATTTCTACAATAGTATTGAATCCTCTTAATTTCAAACTCACTTCCTGATTTTTATCAATAAATATCTGTGAAATATTTTCATTTAAAAACTTATCATTTTTTATCATATTAGAAATATTTGTAAGAAATTTTAAATCTGATGATTTATTAAATCCGAAAATTAAAGGAACTTGAACTGAATACAGTTCTGAAAGATTCATAAAAGTTGAATTTTTGTCTAAGTAGAAAACACTGTCGGAATTGATTATCCTTGCAATTGGTTCTTTCTGGTATACAATTATCTCTAATTGATTATTGACGGTTTTAAACACCTCTGATTTTTTTACATATGTAATTTTATTCATTGTTTTTTCTAAATTTGATAGATTTAAAGAATTAACATTTAAATCAATTTCAGATTTTACTAAGTTTCTAATAGAATCAGCTGAAATAAAATAATTATTACCAGAATTAGGCTTAATTGTTATATTAATTTTTTCTAAAGTCCTTGACCCATTTTTAACACTTGTCATGTATATTATAGCAAGGGATAGCATTACTGTAAAGAATAATATTAATAAAGCCCAGTTAAATCGCATAATGTAAATCTTTTTTTATTTGTTCTACTTCATTAGAAATATCCCCAGCGCCAAGTATTACATTTACTTTAAAGCCTATACTTTTAATTAAGCTTGAAATATCTGACTTATCACACAAAAACTTATTTTGTAAACTAATTTTTGACAATAATAAATTAGAATTAATTCCAAGAATTGATTCTTCTCTAGCGGCATATATTTCTAGTAATATTACTGCATCAAATTTAGATAATTGAGCAGCAAAATCATTTAATAAATCTCTTGTTCTAGTAAAAAGATGAGGTTGAAATATGACTAATAATTCATCTTTGGGGTAAATTGATTTTAAAGTTAAATAGATGTTATTAATTTCTTTTGGGTGATGAGCATAATCATCGATAAGTACTAAACTATCTTCATCTATTCTATAAGAAAATCTTCTATTGACTCCTTTAAATGTAGTCAATGCTCTTAAAATTATATTTTCTGCAATTCCAACTTCCAATGCAATTGAAATTGCAGCAACAGTATTCATAATATTATGTAAACCGGGTAATCCTATTTCTACATTCTCTATTTTTCTGTCATTTAAATGTAAATCAAAAATGGAAGATTTATTATTATATTTAATATTTGCAGCCTTAAAGTTAGAGTGTTCTTTAATTCCATATTTTAAGGAATTTATTTTAACATCTTCAAATGATATAAGAAACCCATCACTTTCGATATTATTTTCAAACTCTTTAAATGCTTTAGTCAAATTTCTTAAATTATTATAAGTATCTAAATGATCATTATCAATGGAAGTTATACAAGCAAAAGCAGGTTTTAATTTTAGAAATGACTTGTCAAACTCATCAGCTTCTACAATAATATATTCATCACCATTAAATATATAATTTGATTGATAATTTTCCATAATTCCTCCGACAAATGCAAGAAATGAATATTTAGCTTCACAAAAAATATGCGCTAAAATTGCAGAAGTTGTAGTTTTACCATGAGACCCTGCAATAGCGATGCATTTACTATTTTTAGAAATCTTTTCAATTATTTCTGATCTTTTAAAAATATCAAAACCCTTGCTAACAAAATTTAAAATCAAAGGATGATTTTTTTTAAATGCTGGTGTGTAAATAATTAAAGTTTCCTCTAAATCTTTTTGTAATTGTACAAAATCAATATTTAAATAGTCATGATAGATTTTTGCTCCTTTAGTTTTCAAGTCCTTTGTAATAAAAGATGACTCTCTATCATACCCATAAACATTTATATTATTACTAATGAAATATTTAGCTAGTGCGCTCATACCAATTCCGCCAATTCCAATAAAAAAAACATTAATTATAGATTTTAAATTCATTGATTTATTAATTTTTTGATTTCTTCGACAATATCACTTGCTGCATTAAAATAGGCTGATTTTTTTATATTTTTTGATAATTTATTTCTCAGATCAGAAGAAGAATTTAATTCATTTATTTTCTTTTTCAATTCATTAATATTTTTTTCATCAACCATTAGTGCACCACCATTTTTAACTATTTCTTGAGCATTTTTTAATTGGTGATTCTCTGCAACATTTGGTGAAGGGATAAAAATTACCGGTTTTCCAACAATTGATAATTCAGAAATTGAGCTAGCTCCAGCTCTTGAAATAATAAAATCGGACACAGAAAATGCTAGACCTACATTATTTAAGAAATCATACAATCTTAAATTTTTTGGAATATTTTTTTGCTTATATTCTTCATAATATAACTTGCCGCATTGCCAGATCACTTGAACATTTATATATTGTAAATATTTCTTTATAGAATAAATTGCTTTATTTATTTCTCTAGAACCCAAGCTGCCACCAAGAACCAACATTGTTTTTTTATTTGGATCCAAACCAAAGAAATCAAGCCCTTTGTCAAAAGAATCAGCATTTTCCAATATATCAGATCTGACTGGATTACCTGTAATCATAACCTTATCACTTGGGAAATATTTTTTAATATTTTCATAAGCAACGCAAATTTTATTAACTCTTTTCGATAAAATTTTATTTGTTATTCCTGGATAAGAGTTTTGTTCTTGAATTAAAGTTGGAATATTTAATAAATTTGCAACATAAACAATTGGTCCACTTGCATAACCTCCAGTTCCAACAACAACATCTGGTTTAAACTTTCTAATAATAATAAAAGACTGCATAGCACTAACTACCAGTTTTATTGGTATTAGGATATTTTTAAATAAATTATCTCTACTTAATCCGGAAATCCATAAACCTAATATTTTATAGCCATATTGTGGTATAATTTTCATTTCCATTCTATCTTTGGCTCCAACAAAAAGAATTTCTAATTTTTTATCTCTAAATAATAGTTCGTTAGCTATAGATATCGCCGGGTAAATATGACCACCTGTACCCCCTCCACTTAAAATTATTCTTTTATTTTTAATCATCTAAATAGTTTCTTTTAAGAGTTCTAAAGGATTATTATCATCTTTGATATCTCTTTTAATGTCTTTACTTATAACTACACTTTGTATTATTCCAATTGCAATGCAAGTCATCCATATTGATGTTCCACCACTACTTATAAGGGGGAGTGGTTGACCGGTGATCGGAAATAATTCCACAGAAACCCCAATATTAATTAGTGCCTGAAAAACTATTGGAATTCCAAGCCCAATTACCAAAAGAGAACCAAAAATACTTTCTACTTTATTTGCGATAATTATGATTCTTAATAAAAATAATACGTATACTAATAAAAGTGATATACCACCAATTAAACCATACTCCTCAATTATTATAGCAAAAATAAAATCTGATGATGATTGTGGTAGGAAATTTTTTTGAACACTTTTCCCAGGGCCTAATCCCCTAATTCCACCTGTGGCAATTGCTATTTTTGCTTTTTCGATTTGATAATTTGTAGTTATATTATCTTTATTAGTAAAATTCTCAATTCTATTCTTCCAAGTATCAACTCGATTCGGCATAATTTCAGGATATGCTTTTATTGTAAGAATAAAAATTGTTAAAACTAGGATTCCTGAAACGACAATTCCAGCCAAATACTTTAAGGGGTATCCTCCAATAAAGCACAATAAAATAACCATAGAAAATAATATTGCTGAAGTTGATAAATTAGCCGGTAAAATCAATAATAATATTATTAATATTGGAATCCAAAAAGGTAAAATAGTTTTGCTAAAACTAGTTGGTATATTCTTGATTTTAGCTAAATATCTTGACACATAAATCATTAAAATAACTCCTGCCAAAGTGGAGGGCTGGAAAGTAAAACCTGTAAATGGAATTTTTATCCATCTATTTGTATTTGAAATAGATTCAGAAACACTTGGTTGAAATAGAGTATAGAATAACAAAACTATTACAACAGGGATCATTAATATAGAAATACCCCTAAAATAATGATACGGAATTTTTTGAATAATATATATAAAACTAAACCCAATTGAAAGATGAATTAAATGTTTTAAAAAATAGATAAAAGTACTACTACCACCGTTAAGAAATACTAAGTTACTTGATGCGCTATAAACAGGCAAAAATGAAAAGCCTGTAAGCAATATTAAAACTGCCCATAAAGTTTTATCACCTTTTATATTTTCAAAAATTTTATTCACTATAACTTTCTAACTGCCGATTTAAATTGTCTTCCCCTATCTTCAAAATCATCAAAAAGGTCAAAACTTGCACATGATGGGGATAATAAAACTGAATCTCCAGAGGATGCAATGTTATAAGCAGCATTAACCGCTTCGCTCATTGAATGTGTTTCAAATATATATTCAACAATATTTTCAAAATGATTCATAATCTTAATATTATTTAATCCAAGACATATGATTGCTTTGACTCTTTTTGTTACAACTTTTGTAAGTTCAGAATAATCATTTCCTTTATCTATACCGCCAACTATCCATACTGTTGGTGATTCCATTGATTCCAATGCATAATACGTAGCATTAATATTTGTAGCTTTTGAATCATTAATATATTTTACTTTATTAATTGTTAAAACATTTTCTAATCTATGTTCAATTCCTTGAAAATGCTCTAGACTTTTTCTTATAGTGTCTTTTCTTATATTTAATAAATTTGCAACTGTCGCAGCAGCCATTGCATTTTTAATGTTATGATTACCTTTAATTAAAAAATTATTTGTTGGCATATTGATTTTATTTTTATCTGTTATGATATTTATTTGATTATTTGAATAATATGTACCCTTATCAAGTTTCTTTTTTACCGAATAGGGAATAAGTGTAGAGTTAATTTTATTTAACCCCAGATAATTATTTATCACAGAGCAATCTGCATCATATATCAAATAATCTTCTGAAGTTTGATTTTTTACAATTCTAAATTTTGATTTTATATATGTATCAAAATCTTTATATCTGTCTAAATGATCTGGACTTAGGGCAGTTAAAATAGCAATTTGAGGTCTGAAAGCATTAATGCCATCAAGCTGAAAACTACTTACTTCAATTACACTAAAATCAACCTTTTTTTCACAGACATTTGAAAAACTATTCCCGATATTTCCTGAGAGAGAGCAGCTAATATTTGCATCAGAAATTAGGTTATATATTAAAGTTGCTGTAGTAGTTTTTCCGTTACTTCCGGTTACAGCAATAATTTTTGATTTACAATAATTATAAGCAAATTCTAATTCAGAAATTATATTATGAGATTTAGAAGTGAAAAATTTGATGATTTCCGTCTGATCTGAAATTCCTGGGCTTTTAATAATAAGATCTGGATTTAGTTTTTTAGCTTTCTTATGTGAGTTTTGTTCAAATTTTATAAAAGATTTATTTAATATTATTCGATGTTCATTTGAAATTTCTCCTGAGTCTGAAATAAATACGTCAAATCCATATTTATTAGCCAGTAATGCGCTACTGAATCCACTTCTACCTGCCCCAATTATTAAAATCTTTTTCAATTATCTAATTTTAAGTGTTATTATAGAAAGTATTGCCAAAAAAATCCCTATAATCCAAAACCTTGTTACTATTTTACTTTCATGATATCCCTTCTTTTGAAAATGGTGATGTAATGGAGACATCAAAAAAATTCTTTTACCAATTCCATATTTTTTCCTTGTATACTTGAAATAGAAAACTTGAATTATTACCGATAAGTTTTGAACCAGAAAAACTCCACAAATAAGAGGTAATAACCACTCTTTTCTAACTGCTATAGAAATTACTGCTATAATTCCTCCTATAGTTAAACTACCTGTGTCTCCCATAAAAACTTGTGCTGGGTATGCATTGTACCATAAGAAACCAACTAATGAACCAACAAATGCAGCTATAAAAATTGTAATTTCTCCAACTCTTGGTATATACATTATATTTAAATAATCTGAAAAAATAATATTTCCAGAGACCCATGCAAATACACCTAGAGTTAATACAATTATTGCTGAGGATCCAGCTGCAAGACCATCCAAACCATCGGTCAAATTTGCTCCATTAGAGACAGCTGCAATAATTAAAACGACAAAGAATATAAATACTACCCATGTATATGAAACAAGACTTGGATGTATCCATGTTATTAAATCAGAATAATCAAATACATTATCCTTAACAAAAGGAATAGTTGTTTCAGTAGATTTGTATTCATCTAAAATATCAACTGAACTTAATGATATTTGATTATAGCTTTGCTGTTTTACCGTAACATCAGGGTGAAAAAGTAAAGTTGAACCAATTATTAAACCTAAAACAACCTGACCTAAAATTTTATATTTACCCTTAAGTCCTTCCTTGTTATTTTTAGATAATTTTTTGTAATCATCTATAAATCCGATTAAACCCATCCATAAAATAGTGGTTATCAATAAGATAATATATATATTGGTAAGATTAGCAAAAAGAAAAACAGGAATTATTGTCGCAATTATTATTATTAATCCACCCATTGTTGGAGTACCTTTTTTTTCTTTTTGCCCATCCAATCCAAGATCTCTTATTGACTCAGAAATCTGTTTTTTTCTTAAAAAATTAATTATCCTTTTTCCAAAAATTGTCGAAATAAGTAATGACAAAATAACAGCTGCTGCAGCTCTAAACGAAATATAAGTGAATAGTGATGCTCCAGGAATTTGATATTTAGTTTCTAAAAATTCGAAAAAATGATAAAGCATAATTTAATTTTTTTGGTTTAATAGTTGTTTAACGATGATCAAATCATCAAAATCATATTTTACGCCGTTAATTTCTTGAAAAGATTCATGCCCCTTACCAGCTATAAGTATAATATCGTTTGATTTAGCTAATTGACAAGCAGTCTTAATTGCTTCTTTTCTATTTAAAATTGAAATAATCTTATCAGAGTTTGAAAATTTAACTCCACTTGCAATTTCATTAATAATAGATTCAGGTTTTTCGTTTCTTGGGTTATCACTAGTAAAAATTACACTTGAACTTAGAGAGCTTGCAATGTCACCCATTATGGGTCTTTTTGTCTTATCTCTATTTCCTCCACATCCTACAACCGTTATTAAATTTTCTTGAGATTTTTTAATTTCAATTATAGATCTTAATATGTTTTCCAAAGCATCTGGCGTATGAGCATAGTCAATAATAGCTGTTATCTCATTTTTTTTATAAATTTGGAATCTTCCAGAGACTGGATCTAATTTACTTATCGCAGTAATTAGCTCTTCTTTTGGTAGTCCAAGAATTGACCCAACAGAGTAAACACATAAAATATTATAAGCATTAAACTTACCAACCAATTTTGACCAAAAGTCAGAATTATTTATTTTTAAGAGCATTCCATTAAATGATGATTCAAGAATTTTAAGTTTAAAATCAGAAAGAGAGTTTAGTGAGTAAGTATATTTGTTAGCCTTCGTATTTTGCAGCATAACTAACCCATTTTTATCATCATTATTAGTAAGGGCAAAAGAATTTGAATTTAAAGAATCGAAAAATTGTTTTTTTGTATCTCTATAATTTTGAAAGTTATTGTGGTAATCTAGATGATCATGTGATAGATTAGTAAAAACTCCTGCCTTAAAATTTAAGCCCTCAATCCGATTTTGATCAATTCCATGAGAACTTACCTCCATAAAACAATACCTTACATTATTATCAGCCATTTTACTTAAATAATGATTTATTTTAATTGGATCTGGTGTAGTTTGCCTTGATTTAAAGCTTTTATCACCAATACATATTTTTACAGTTGAAATTAGTCCTGATTTAATCCCCAGATTTGTATATAAATTATAAAGAAGAGTTGAAATAGTAGTTTTACCATTTGTTCCAGTTATCCCAATTAAATTTAGTTTTGAAGATGGGTTTTCGTAATAATTTGAAGAAATAATTCCCAAAGCCTTTCTGGAACATTGCACCAAAACATAAACTATTTCGCTAATAATTTTAGTAGGAAGAATTTCACAAATAATACACTTAGCACCTTTTTCAATTGCTTGAAAAATAAAATCATGACCATCAGTATTCTCTCCTTTGATAGCAATATATACATCAGAATTTGAGACTAATCTCGAGTCAAATCCAATATTATTAATAGATAATGATGTATCTCCAATTATAGATTTGATTTGTACCCTATATAATATTTCTCTAATTAACTTCAAATTAATTTTAATTTAATCTTTTGTCCTTTTTTTAATCTTGTTCCTGCACTAACTGATTGTTCAATATTATTTCCCTTGCCTTCAATTATAACCTCACATCCTAAGTTCTCTAAAAGAGGGATTATATCCATTAGCTCATAATCTGAAATATCAGGCATCAGCATATTTTCTAAATTATTTATAGAATTCTGTTTTACTTTATTAATTGAGTGGTAAAATTCTTTTTCTGCAAAAGACTCAACTACTGGAGTAGTAGAATATATTTTTTCTGCTATCTCTTTGAAAACAGGTGCAGCAACAATATTTCCATAATATCCCTTGGTCTTATCAGGCTTATGTATGACTACAATACAAGAATATTTTGGTTTTTCTGCAGGAAAATACCCCGCAAATGATGAAATATATAAATCTGAAGATTTCCAATACTCCGTTTGACAAGTTCCTGTTTTTCCTGCCATTGAAAAGTCTTTCGAATAAATATTATGAGCTGTTCCGTGTTTTTTCTCCACAACATTTTTCATCATAGCCTTTACTTTTTTTACAGTTTCAATACTACATACTGATTTCATTATTGTATCCGTTTCAAATTTTTCTATAATTTGATCAAATTGCCTTACTTCCTTTATAAATCTTGGCTTAACTTTTACACCATTATTTGCAATTGCGTTATAAAAGGTTAATATTTGTAGTGGAGTCAATCTAATTCCATATCCAAAAGCCATCCAAGGTAAATCGAGTCCATCCCAATTTTTTTTATCAGAGGGGTGAGTAAAAAATGGCTTTCCTTCCCCTAAAATTGGAAGCCCTAATGGTTCATTAATTTTCATTGTATATAAACCATCAACAAATCTTTCTGGATTTTCTTTATAATTATCATTTATAATTTGTACAAGAGCTGTATTTGAAGATACTTCAAAGGCTCTAGCTGCTGATATTTTTCCATATCCTCCAATTTTTGAATCTCTTACACTTTTACCATAAAAAGTTTTTATTCCGTTTTTTGTATCAATTATTTCAGAGGTGTCAATTACTTTATCTTCAAGTGCCCTTACAATTGCCATTAGCTTAAATGTTGAGCCTGGTTCGTGTGACTCCCAAACAGCATAATTTCTTCTTTCACTGTACTTGCCATTTGAAGTTCTTCCTAAATTAGAAATTGCTTTAATTTCACCAGAATTTGTCTCCATAACAACAACACATCCATGTTCAGCATCAAAATATTCAAGTTGCTTTAGTAGTGCGTGATGAGCAATATCCTGAATTTCAATATTTAATGTTGTATGTAAATCATATCCATCTCTAGGTTCTATTTCATTAAAATCTAATACAGGCTTCCATTGACCTTGACCAATTTTTTGAGAAAATCTATACCCATTCTTTCCTTTTAAGTATTTGGGGCCAAAGGCACCATCCAGGCCTGGTCTTGAAACATTTCCAAAATCATCATATCTTTCGTAACCCAAAGTTCTTTGTGCAATTCCACCTATTGGATAATCTCTTTTAGTATTTTGAACTTTAATAAACCCTCCACTATTACTTCCGAGGCTGAAAAGCGGAAAATTTTTAAATTTCACATAATCCAAATAACCCAAGTTTTTAGCAATTTGATAGTATCTGTTTTTATTTTTTCTCTCGTTTCTTAATCTATTTGACCAGATTTCTGGTGGTTCATTATAATAATTTCCAATTGAGTCAGCTAATTGATCAACATATTTGTCAAAGTTTTTTTTGCTTGGAGCTAGTGCATCAAATCTAATTTCATATTTTGGCACCGAAGTAGCTAATAATTTACCGTTATCAGAATATATATTACCTCTATTTGCAGGAATTTCAATGTTTTTAAACTCCCTTTTTTCTGAAATACTGATTAAATGATCTCCTTTAAAAAACTGTATTTCAATAATTTTAAAAACAATAAAAAAAACAATCACGATTAGAAAAAAACCTACAATGTATAGTCTATTCGTTATATTTTTCTTAGTTATTGACATTGATTAGGATTTTAATTGGTGGGGTTTTTGAAGATTTAATTCCTTTTTTCGTTAGCCTGTTTATCACTGTAGATTCCATTTTGGAAGTCATTAATTTTGTTCTAGTATCAACAAATTCAGATCTTAAAAGTTTAATGTCCTCGTTCAAGGCTGCAATTGTATAAACCTTTTTATCAACTGAATGTGATGATGTAATCATTATCATTGAAAGAACAAGAAATAAAAAAATATATACCCAATTAGATCTTGAATTTTCATCTACTAGGAATGAACCTTTCAATATGCTTAGTAATCTATTTTTCATATTATTATATTTTTTGAGCTATTCTTAATATTGCACTTCTAGATCTATTATTTTTTTTTAACTCAGAATTTGATGGCTTAATAAATGATCCAATTTTTTTAAAAGGGATTGACGAATTTCCAAAAATATCCTTCTCAGCTTCTTTAAAGAAACTTCCATTATTTATATATCTTTTTACAATTCGATCTTCAACAGAGTGATATGATATTACACACAATCTTCCTCCGGTCAATAATATGTCGTTAGATTGTTCTAAAAAGGATTTAAGAACATCCAACTCATTATTAACCTCAATTCTAATAGCTTGATATACTCTTGAAAGATTTTTATTAAGAAATCTTTTAGGAAATAATGGCTCAATAATTTTATTAAGATCAAAAGTGGTCTTGATCGACATTTTTGATCTTGCATTTATTATCTTTTCTGATATTTTATTTGAAATATTTAAATCTCCAAATTCAAAAAATATTCTACTTAAATTTTCAAAAGAGTAATTATTTATCAGCTCTGAAGCATCTAAACCATTTTTTTTATCCATTCTCATGTCTAATCTTGAATCAAATTTGTAAGCAAATCCTCTTTCAGGTGTATTAATTTGAAATGATGAAACTCCTAAATCAGCTAGAACTCCATTAACTTTTGTAAAACCAAGGTTTTTTAAAAACTTTTTCATGTGCTTGAAATTCTCATTAACGAAATAAAAATTATTTTTATCAAAACAATTATCTATCGAATCAGGATCTTGATCAAAAGAGATTAAATTTCCTTTATCAGATAGATTTTTTAGTATTTCAAAACTATGACCTCCTCCCCCAAATGTCACATCAACATAAACCCCATTACAATCAATTTTTAACCCTTTTACCGACTCCTTAAGCAATACTGGTAAATGATAATCAGTCTTCATCAGCTCCCATAACTTCTTCAGCAAGTTTAGCAAAATCATTTCTAGAGTCAGCTATTGCCTTTTCATAATTTAATTTATCCCATATTTCAATTATATTAACTGAGCTTGAAAGAGTTATATCTTTCTTAATATTTGAAAATTCAATTAGATCTTTTGGAATTAATAGCCTACCCGTATTATCTAGTTCAATAAATTTTACTCCAGCTGTAAATCTTCTTATGAAATCATTATTTTTTTTCTTAAACCTGTTTAGTGAATTTACTCTTTGAATCAACTTTTCCCATTGCTCCAATGGGTATAACTCCAAACACTTTTGGAATACAGCTCTTTTTAGCACAAAACCTTTAGTAATTTCAGATGAAAGTTGTTTTTTAAATGCAGAAGGAATTAATAATCTTCCTTTTACATCAATTTTACATTCATATGTTCCAATTAGATAGTTCAAAATTCAAATCAGTTATACATTATCAAATTTAATAAAAAATATACCACATTTTACCACAATTTTCCACTTTGTTAATAAAATTATACAAAGTTGAGCATTAATCGAAAAAATAAAATAAAATAAAATAATAAAGTATTGATTATCAGTTACTTATATATTTTGGTAAAATAATCAACATTATGTGTTTATTAATTGTTAATGAATTGATTTAATTAATTGTTTTTTAATAAAATTGATTAATTTTGAATTAAATTTTTTTATAATGAGTAACCTAATTAAAGACGGTGGTTTTAGTTATATTGAAGAAGGTGAGGGATTTCCAATAATAGTTTTACATGGTCTCATGGGCAATCTCAGCAATTTTAAGGAGGTGGCTAATTTTTTTAAAAATAGAAAATTTAAGGTCATAACCCCAGCACTTCCCATATATAAACTCCCATTATTAAAAACATCTGTTAAAGAATTAGCTAAATTTTTAGATAAATTTATTATTCATAAAAAAATTAAAGAATTTGTCCTTTTGGGAAATTCACTTGGGGGTCATGTGGGATTATACTATACGAAAATGTTCAATAAGGCTAATGGTTTAATTTTGACAGGAAGTTCTGGTTTATATGAAAAGGGAATGGGAAGTGGATATACTAAGAGAAGAGATTATAATGTTATAAAGAAAAAAGTTGAAGAAGTATTTTTTGATCCAAAAATTGCAGACAAGGAATTGGTAGACGAAGTTTTTGAAACAATCAATAACAGAAATAAGCTAATCAAAATATTGGCAATGGCAAAAAGTGCTATTCGACATAATATGGCTAAAGATTTACCAAAAATGAAACTTCCTTCGTGTATAATATGGGGTAAAAATGACAATGTCACACCTCCTTATGTGGCAAAAGAATTTCACAAATTACTTCCTAATTCTAATTTGTTTTGGATTGACAAATGTGGTCATGCACCAATGATGGAGCACCCATTCAAGTTTAATTCTATTCTGCTTGACTGGCTTTCAACAAAGATTGTAAAAGTCAATGAGGATAAAAACTGCTAAATTTATTGTCAGCAATATTAATGTTAAGAACTGCCCAAAGAGCAATTTACCCGAATATGCTTTTATTGGGAGAAGTAATGTTGGAAAATCATCTTTAATAAATATGCTAGCAAACAATAAAAAGCTAGCTAAGACTTCTTCAAAACCTGGAAAAACAAGATTGATTAACCACTTTCTTATTGATTCTATGTGGCATCTGGTTGATCTACCTGGATATGGATATGCCAAGGCTTCTAAATTCGAAAAAAAGGGCTTTCAAAAACTGATTACTGATTATTTTAGTTGCAGAAATCAATTAATTTCTGCTTTTATTTTAGTAGACGTGCGACATGAAGCACAAAAAATAGATATTGAATTCATGAGATGGTTAACAGAAAATAAGGTTGCATTCTCTGTTGTTTTTACTAAAATAGATAAATTAAAACAAGATGGTAATCCAAAAGGAGGAATTGAAGACAAAATAAATATTTATAAAAAAGTATTACTTGAAAATTGGGATTTTTTGCCAGAAATCTTTTTAACATCGAGCACCAAACATCTTGGAAAAGAAAATATTATAAACTATATAAATGGGATTAATAAAAAATTATTCAAAAATAAAACTTAATATTTGACCTGAAGAATTTATCATTTTATTACCAAGTAATTCAGAAATTGTAGGCGCAATATCAGTGATTTGAGTATGATTCAAAGTTTCTCCATTTTTAATTCCCATTCCAAAAAATATTAGTGGAACATGTGTATCATAGTTGTAGCCTGAACCGTGAGTAGTTCCTTTACCATCATAGAAAATTACATTTGGCTTTAAAACTAGAGCAATATCTCCACTTCTATTTGCATTAAATCCATTTTGGATTAACCTTTCATATTCAATTAAATTTTTTGAATTTAAAATAAATTCACTTGAGTATGCATCTGATATAAAATCAAATGAATTTAAAATTTTAACAACTTCAAAAATCACTTCATTTTTAATTAAATTCATTTCCCTCATCAACTCATCATTTAGATATATCTGATTATTATCGATATTTAAAATTAGATTTTCAAATTCAACATCAAATGAGTTATTTAGCTCTTCAGATAATTGATTAATAAGATCATTTTCGCTGATAGATTTGGCAATTTCACCTGTACTTGAAAGATATGCCGGAATTTCTAATACCCCATGATCTGAGGTTAAAAAAAGAGAATATTTTTTTTCACCAATCCTCTGATCCAGAAACAATAATAGTCTTTCAATTTCTTTATCAAGTCTTATATAAGTATCCTGAGTTTCAACAGAGGCAACTCCAAAATTATGACCGATATAATCTGTAGATGAGTAACTAATGGTTAAAATATCCGTAAAATCTCCTTTTCCCAAATTCTCATTGATAATTGCCTCAATAGCAAAATCTGTAGTCATTTGATTACCGAATGGTGTTTCTTTAATCATGTCAAAACAATTATTATGCTTCATCAATGATTTAGTATCATAGGGAAATGCCGAGTTATCTTTTCCGTTAAATAATTTTTCGAAGCTATTATTATCAATTTCAAAATTATCATAAGAAGACAAATCATATAATGTCACCCATTTGTCAAGGTATTTTTCTAAATTATCCTCTTGATTAAATGACTCAACCCAAGTGGGTAATTTACTCATATAATATGTACTTGTTATCCACTGCCCCCTTTCTTTTCCATAGTACCAGTATGCTGCATCAGCTAATTTACCACCCATTAATATTGACCCCCTGTCTTTAATTCCAACAGAAATAGTTTTTACATTTTCATTATTTATCTTATTAATATCTGCAAAAGTCTCAACTAACAGATTATTTGGGGATTTATTTCCTGAGTAATCATCGCCTCCAATATTATCATAACTACTATCATCAGTACAGTAAATGGATTTGTTTTTTTCTCTGTCATACCAGTTGTTACCAACTATACCATGTGTCATTGGTGTAGATCCAGTTGAGATAGATGAATGGCCGGGGCCAGTAACAGTAGGAACATAATTAAAAAAATTATTTTTACAATTAAATCCTTCTCTAATTAATCTGTTAAATCCATTTTCAGAAAATCTGTGAGATAAATTTTCCAAAAAGTCATATCGCATTTGATCAACAACTATAGCAACTACTAGTTTTGGTTGATTTAACTGATTGGAATAACCAAAAGAAAAATAAAAGAGAAAAAAAATTAATTTAGATATCTTAAACATATTATTTAATATTTAAAAATAATTATTATAAATATACTTTAATGTTAAATTATTGTAATTTATATTTGAAAATCACAAAATTTATATGAATTTTTTTTACAGTATTGGTCTTTACATAACTATGTTACAAAAAATGTTTCATAAACAAACTAAATGGAAAGTAATGAAAGAACTAATTCTGAAAGACACTGAAGATACAGTTTTAAATTCACTTGGAATAATTTCATTTGTTTCTTTTTTTATCGGTGGAGTGATTACAATACAATTGGCATTAAGCACCACGGGTTCATTGATGCCTGATAATACAGTTGGATATGCTACTCGTGAAACAATTATTTTAGAATTTGCCCCCACAATAATTTCAATTATAATGGCTGGTAAAGTTGGATCATTCATAACTTCTAGTATTGGATCCATGAGGGTAACTGAGCAAATAGATGCTTTGGAGGTAATGGGAATTAATTCAATCAACTACCTTGTTTTTCCTAAAGTTATTGCAATGCTTCTGTATCCTTTCCTTATTTCAATTGCAATGTTTTTGGGAATTTTAGGAGGAATGGCTGCTTGTATTTATGGAGGATATAGTACAATGTATGATTTTATTGATGGGATTCAATATGGGTTTATACCATTCCACATGACTTATGCTTTTATTAAAACTTTTATTTTTGCATTCATTCTTGCAACAGTCCCTTCGTTTCATGGTTATTATATGAAGGGTGGTGCTCTTGAGGTTGGCAAAGCTAGTACAAAATCATTTATTTGGACTTGTGTATCAATAGTAGTTTTTAATTTTTTAATAACTCAAATGCTTTTAGGATAATGATTTCGGTTAAGAATCTTAAAAAATCGTTTAACGGAAAACCAATATTAAAGGGCATTTCATGTAAATTTGAAAGAGGTAAGACTAGCTTAATTATTGGACAAACTGGGTCTGGTAAAACTGTTTTTCTGAAGTGCTTGCTTGGACTCCATAAACATGACGAAGGGGAAATTCATTTTAATAATAAGAGTTTTGAAAGTATGAACGAAGATGAAAAAATGGAGTTAAGATCAAGTATTGGTACTGTTTTTCAAGGAAGTGCATTATTTGATTCTATGACAATTGAAGAAAATGTGATGTTTCCCTTGAGAATGTTTAAGAATATTAATCATGAAGAAATGCTTGACAGAGTAAATCTAGTTCTCAAAAGAGTTGAGCTAGAGAATAGTAATAAAAAAATGCCAAGTGAAGCATCTGGCGGAATGCAAAAAAGAGTGGCAATTGCAAGAGCAATTGTAAATAATCCTAATTATTTATTCTGTGATGAGCCTAACTCTGGGCTTGATCCAAAAACGGCAATTGTAATCGATAATTTAATTAGAGAAATAACTGATGAGCTTAATATAACTACTATAATAAATTCACATGACATGAATTCCGTTATGGAAATTGGTGAAAAAATTATTTTCCTTAAAAATGGAGTGTTAGAATGGGAAGGTAGTAAATCAAATATTTTTAAAACTGATAATAAAGCAGTTACAGATTTTGTTTATTCATCCAATTTATACAAAAAAGTTAGAAAAATGTATTTAAAAAATAACTAACCTATTTCACTCAGACCCGTAAGAGATGATGAACTTCTAATCTTTTCTCCAAGACCATCAACCATCTTAATATTAAATTTTTTACATATTTTGGTTTCAGGCACTTCACTAGCTGACCTATCACCGCCATTAGCAAAAATATTAGGCCTTAACTTTTCAAGGGATTTACAAACAGTTTTATCGTTATCTATTGACAGAAAAACTTCATCAACAAATCTTAGTGCCTTTAAGATAGCAAGTCTATCATTTTCATGCATAAAGTGCTTTCCCTTTTTTAGCTTACATTGGTAATTATTATTTACGATTACAACTAAAGAATTACCTAATTCTTTTGCCATTCTTAGATACTCTAAATGTCCTACATGAATAGGGTCAAAATAACCACTTACTGCGACTCTAATTTTATTTTTAGCACTCATTAATTACCTCCTTTATCTTTACATTTGGACTAAACAAATATAATTTTTTTGTTAATACATCCATACACTCATATCTTTTTCTCAATTTCTTAAT
>MDSV01062612.1_pt1 | contig 33598 bp, 43 predicted proteins | sample 810851 | NCBI WGS metagenome assembly MDSV01 (sample SAMN05326640, study PRJNA326480) | marine metagenome | isolation source: seawater | place: Atlantic Ocean: North East | collected 2012 | reverse complement strand
GTATTGGCAAAGAAATAGCTAATCTTTTCTTGTCGAACAATGCCACCGTAGTAGTAGCAGATAGAGATAAAGATTCTTTTGATCAAGAAAATGACATAGATTATCAGTATTTAGATCTTACCAGCGAAGAAAGCTGTCATAATTTAATAAATTACTTGCGAGAAAGGTATGGAGATATACACACATTAGTTAATAATGCAAGGGGAGGCACTAGAGCTTGTGTAGAAACTGAAAACGAAAAGAACTGGGACTTGACTTTTGATGTGAATCTCAAAGGTGCATTTTTTCTGTCAAGGCTGTCAATCAATCTAATGAAATCTAATAACATTAGAGGAAACATTGTAAATATATCTTCTGTTTCCGGCTCATTCGTATCACCTGAGTCTCCTTCTTATCAGTTATCTAAGGCAGGATTGGAACAATTAACCAGACTGCTGGCAGTCAACGCAGGCAAGTCTGGCATTAGAGCAAATGCTATAGCTCCGGGATTCATAGTACAGAATGAGCATCAAGAACGATTTCATGAACCTTCAAACAAACCTTGGAGAGAGACCGCAATACACTCAGTCTCATTAGATAGAATAGGCTCTTCTATGGATGTGGCGAACTCTGTGTTGTTTTTGGCATCGGATCTTTCATCTTTTATAACAGGCCAAGTAATTGGTGTTGATGGCGGTGGCTATATCAACGACCCATTTCATCTACTCTATAACAAACCAAAGGTAGACTAGCGTGCTAAATATTTTAGGTAAATCACAGTTATCAATCTCTAACATAGGGATTGGAGGGAATGTATTTGGTTCGTATGTTGAAACTAAAGAAGCACATGAAATACTTCATCATGCAGAGTCTTTAGGTATAAATTTTATAGATACAGCAGATGTATACGGGAACAATATGTCTGAAGAAATAATAGGTAAATTTCTTGAGCATGAGTCTGATAGATCTAAATGGATAATAGCTACCAAACTTGGGACAAGAAAAGGACAGCCTCCTGAAGCTACAGCAACGCCAAAAATGATTGTAGAAAAAGCTGAACGTAGCCTAAAGACTTTAAGAACGGACGTTATTGATCTCTATCAGATACATCGTTTTGATCCTGAGACACCTATTGAAGATACAGTGCAGGCTTTAGAGTCCTTGGTACAGCAAGGCAAAATTAGATATTATGGAATATGTAACTTCACATTCGAGCAAATGGAGAGTATAATAAAGTGCAAGGCTAACAATGCTTACTTTGTTTCTGCTCAAATGGGCTTAAATTTGTTTAAAAGAAAGCACCTTCCTATGGTCTTGCCTATATGTGATGATAACAATATAGGCGTATTAGCATATGGGGTTTTAGCTCGTGGAATTTTGACTGACAAGTATATCAAGGGTGAGCAGTCTCCTAGTTCACGAGCGAACTTGAGTAAGAGCATTAAAGATGACGTTACTCCGTTCATGATTAATAAGGTTAAAGAATTAAACGAGTTTGCAAAGTCTCACTCGCAGTCAATACTATCGGTTGCTTTGAGCTGGGCTCTTCACCAGAAGCCTGTGTGCTCTGCAATCTTAGGCAATAGAAACAAACAACAATTAACACAAAATTTTAATTCTATTTCTTTATCATTAAGTAAAGATTACATAAGAGACCTTGATAATATTATAGGCTCTTTAGAAACATACGACCCTTATTGTCTGGGCGTTTTTTAAATACAGAGAGGACATTATGTTAGAAAAATTATTAAGCGAGCTACCAACAGTAACAGAAGCTCACAAAAGAGGAAGCTCCTCTTATAACACCCTGTACAATGAACTCAAAGATTATGTAGATAATCATTACTCCTACTCAGGAGGTGAGGACACAGCCATTTCTTTTGGAGATATTGCACTAACTCTTCCTTTCTTTGAGATGGGTAACTGCAATACTACTAACCTTTTTGATCTAGATGAGATCATTCTATTTAGTTTCTATCACAACAATAGAGACAGATATAGCTCTGCAGTAGATATTGGTGCAAACTTAGGACTACATTCTATATTTATGGATAAATGTGGCTTCTCAGTTGACTGCTATGAGCCTGATGAATTTCATTACTCAGAGCTATTAGCAAACCTAGAACTTAACGCATGTTCAAATGTCAATCCCATTATGGCTGCTGTCTCTGACTCTACTGGAGAAGCTAGTTTTATACGTATTCTAAATAATACAACTAGTAGTCATCTAAAAGGCTCTAAGGACAATGTTTATGGCCCTACAGAAGAGTTCAATGTTGTTACTATAGATATAAATAAAGCTGTAGAAGATGCAGATCTTGTAAAGATTGATGCTGAAGGTCATGAGAATACTATCCTTGAAGCAATTTCTTCTGACCAATTTGATCATTTGGATATGGTGCTTGAGGTCAGCAGTCCTGAAAGCGCACAGATTATTTTTGATAGGTTCGCTTCCAACTGTAACATATTGTCTCAAAAATTAAATTGGGGTGCTATTAGAAGCGTAGAAGACATTCCGGTAAGTTATAAGGAAGGTTCTCTGTTTATTAGTAGGAGGTTCGATAGCTTCTATGGAAATTGATCTTTTAGAAAAGTACCCTAGAACTAAAAGAGACCCAAGTAAAAGAGCTGAGGCAAAGACAGAGAGCCATCGTAAGATTGCTAGACTCTTTGAGAAAGACTTTTTTGACGGAGATAGATCTGTAGGCTATGGAGGCTACTCCTACAGGCCTGAGTTCTGGGCTGGAGTTGTCAAAACTTTTGCAGGACATTACGACTTAAAGGCTGGAAGTAAAGTTTTAGATGTTGGCTGTGCTAAAGGCTATATGCTTTATGATTTGCTACAAGAAGTTCCCGGCATCGAAATCTATGGTATAGATGTTTCTAACTGGGCGATAGAGAATTGTCATCCAGAAGTCAGTGATAATCTTTCGGTCAGAGATGCAAGAGATTTAGGTGTGTTTGATGACAATGAATTTGATCTTGTTATCTCAATAAATACTGTACATAATCTGGTAAAAAAAGAGTGTGCTGCGTGCATCAAGGAGCTAGATAGAATTTCAAAAAACTGTTTCCTTACTGTAGACGCTTGGCTAGATTCAGAAGGCGAGAAGAGTATGAGAGATTGGAATCTTACTGCTCAAACAATGATGAGTGTGGATGACTGGAAGACATTTTTAGCGGAAGTTGGTTATACGGGTGACTATTATTGGTTCTTTCCATAGGATTTTACGATGCCAGAAACTAATTTAAAAGAACTTTCTAAAGCTATTTTATTTGATACAGATAAGCTAGAAAGATTTAAAAACATAGTAAGAGAACATAAGAGAATTATTATAATTGGCAATGGCGGCAGTAATGCTATTGCTGGACATATTGCTCAGGACTATACTAAGTTCCTGCACAAGCAAGCTCTTAGCTTCTCTGATTCTCCACGGCTGACTTGCTATATGAACGACATTGGAGTAGAAAATGCTTATGCTCAGTTCATTAAGGATTTTGCTGAAGATGACACTTTGGTCATACTTATTTCTTCTTCTGGTAATTCTCCTAATATAATTAAAGCAGCAGAGTTCTGTGTCCACAGAGGGTTAAGACTAGTAACCTTGTCAGGTTTTGATAGGTACAATAAGCTAAGCTCTTTTGATTCTCATGCCGCACTGTCCGTTCATGTCGGCTCTAACAGCTACGGAGTCGTAGAGATAGCTCACCTTTCCTTCTTACATACACTAGTATAATGAAATTCAAAGCAGCAGTACTTGTTGAAACAAACAAGCCCCTAGAAATAATGGATCTACAGGTTCCTAAATTAAAATCTGGTCAGGTTCTAGTCGATATATTTTATTCTTCCATGTGTGGAACTCAGATAAATGAGATCAATGGCAACAAAGGAGAAGATAAGTACCTACCTCATACACTAGGACATGAAGGCTATGGAAAAGTAGTCGATGTAGCTCATGATATAACTAAGGTAAAACGTGGAGACTATGTAGTAGTCACTTGGATTAAAGGTACTGGACTTGAATCAGCCAATATTAGATATGGAGATGTTAACTCAGGCAAGGCATGCACTCTGTCGGAGTATTCTGTAGTATCAGAGAATAGGCTTGTTCCAGTCAAGGTATTAGACCATCTTGAGGAATATGCTCCTTTTCTCGGATGCTGTATTCCTACAGGAGCTGGAGTAGTTGAGCATCAGGTTCCAAGAGAGGCTAAGCTACTCGTTCTAGGACTTGGTGGCGTGGGTGCTTCAAGTTGTATATGGGCTAAGAAGAAATACCTAAGAGCAACTTATGGTTATGATATTTCTGAAACAAGAAAAAAGATCTTGGAATTGGCCGACATAGAAGAGTATAATTCTAATGAAGTCAATTACGTTATTGATGCTACTGGCAATATTAATGGATTTAAATACGGGTGGGATTGCCTTTCCCCTGATGGGAATATGATTATAGTTGGAAACCCCCCAAAAGGCACTGAGATCTGCATCGACCCATTTGACTTGATATTTGGAAAATCTCTACATGGTAGTGCTGGAGGAAGAACCAATCCTGATATTGATATTCCTAATTATGCTTGCTATCTTGAGTCTTTTAAAGACATCAAAGGCAATATGTATAATCTAGAGGATATTAATTTAGCGATATCTAGATGGGGAACAGAAGGCAAACCTATATTTAGGATGTAAGAATGGACATAAAAGAAGAACTTAAAAAAGCTATGGAATGGTTGGCTGAACAACCTGATGCAATCTTTGTCGGACAGAATATTGTCTACCCAGAAAATCAAATGTACAGGAACCTAATTGATATTCCTGATGATAAAAAGTTTGAAATGCCTGTGGCTGAAGAGATGCAAATGGGAGTTTCCATTGGCTTGGCACTAGAAGGTTACATACCAGTTTCTATCTATCCTAGGTTTGATTTTTTAATTTTGGCAACCAATCAGATTGTGAATCATTTAGACAAACTAAGATATTTGTACAGAGATAATGACAGTGCTAAAGTAATCATAAGAACTGCAGTTGGAGGAACTAAACCTCTAGACGCAGGCCCACAACATACTAAGAATCATACAGAGGCGTTTAGGCTTATGTGTCCGTCTATAAACGTTGTAGAGATTACAAAGCCTGAAGAGATCCTTCCTACTTATCAGGAAGCCTATAGTGCAACTGATAGCTATATAATTGTGGAGAATTGGAATGGTAACTAAACAAGAGCTTATAGATTTTGAGATAGACATAAAGGATGAATTCTTAGAGGCAAAAATACTTGCTCCTATTCACCTTTCAGATGGTAATGAGGATTATCTTATAGAAATATTTAAAGAGATTGATTCCAACGATTGGGTATTCTCTACTTGGAGAAACCATTATCACGCGTTGCTTCATGGTATATCTCCTGAATGGCTTAAAGAACAGATCATGCTAGGTCGAAGCATGTCAATCAACTCGTCCTCTCCAAAGTTCTTTACCTCTGCAATCGTTGGAGCTACACCTTCTATTGCTGCGGGCGCTGCGCTGGCTCTTAAAAGAAAAGGTTCTTTAGAAAAGGTTTGGTGCTTCGTTGGAGATATGGGTTCTCAAACTGGGATTTACCACGAGGCACTGAAGTTTTGCAGAAATCATGAACTTCCAATAACATTTGTCATAGAAGACAATGGTTACAGTGTTGGCGCACCGACACAGTCCGCATGGGGCTCCTCTGATAATTTCATGAATATTCCTCCTATAAGAATCAGCGACTATGAAATAAAGTATAGCTATATAAAATCTAAATATCCTCACGTAGGGGCCGGTGAATGGGTAACCTTCTAAGTATTATCATTACTAATAAGGATGATGGTGATGTCTTACCTCGTCAATTAGAATGTATAGCTTCACAAAGAGTTCAATTTGATGAAGTAATACTAATTGATGATGGGTCTTCTGACAACAGCAAGGAGGTAATGAAAAATTTTCAAGTTGATAATCCTGAAATTAATGTCAGACTTTTTCTTCACGAAGATAGTGTCGGAGCAGTAAAAAGATATGATGAAGGGTTGATCGCTAGCACAAGCAAGTTTGCATACTTTGCAGCATCCGATGATTATGTTTACCCTACTTTTGCAAAGGAATATAAAAGCGTAATCGAAGCTGGAGACCCAGATGTAAAGCTAATCTCGTCTTCAGAATATAATAGGTCATATAATAGGTCAGGATATGTTTTTCCTGATACTTCATCAAACTATGATCGTATCTTTGACAAGGTCGGCTGGAATGCTCATGGCACAGCAGTAGAGCGAGATACCCTTCTGGAATTTGGAGGGCACAATCCGAAATTAGAGTTTCACCATGACTGGTTTTTTATACACTCAATCGCTTTTACTCACGGATTCTTTGCAATACCGATGGAGCTCTCACACCACACTCTCAGAGAGAACGCCTTCAGCAATACTAAGTACCCTAGAGAAAAAAGTATGGAGATATACAATGAAATGATCAGGGTGCTAAACGAAGAGGAGGCATATAGTGATTGCAAAGAAGTAATGACTAGGATATGCAATGCTACGATGAGAAAATTTATATGGGAAGTTCCTAAGACACCGTGTGAGAAGCTACCCGCTGATGAATCTGTAGGAAATAATGTTTCTATTGGTATTATCATTACAAACAAAGATGACGGAAGCTGCCTTCCAGTACAGCTTGATTCAATAGCGGCGCAGGTAGTGCTGCCTGACGAGCTTATACTAATAGATGATGGGTCTACTGATAATAGCAAAGATGTTATGAAGAAGTTTAGAGATGATCATCCAGAGATAAGCGTAAAGATTTTTCTGCATAATGAAAATGCTGGAGTTGTGCGCAGGTGCAATCAAGGACTATATGCTAGTGATTCTAAGTACCTCTACTTCACAGGTTCCGACGATTTTATCTACCCTACATTTATACAAGAACACAAAAAGGCACTTCAAGAGTCGCCCATTGGTGAAGTCTGTAATTGTGAAGATTGCAAGCATAGAAACTATGCGGAATTTAAGCTATCATCTTCTGCAAATTATTCGCAGAGAGGTTTTATATCCGCTGAAATGGTTAGGGCCAGCAATTATGCTAGCATACCCGGACACTGTAGCTGTGTAGATCGTGAAACCTTAATTGACATAGGTGGATTTAACCCGATTCTAGAAGCTCAGTGTGATTGGTTTGCCTATATGATTATATCTCATAAATGTGGATTTTATACAATCCCTACAATGCTTTCAGGGGTTCAACACAAAGCAAAAGGAAAGATTAGTTCTTATGCTACTGAATTTAAAGAAACGAAAGAAAATATTCACATAGCCAAGGAAATGGTGCGTGTAATAAGACAAAAGCAAAATCAAAGTTTTACTATTAAAATGCTCATTATATGCATGGATAGGTTTAGATTTTCCCCTGATTGGCTAAGAGTAATAGTAGATGCTTTTCTTGAAGTAACAGAACTAAAAATTTCAGAAAGACCAGAGGAAGAATAATGGAAAATTTACTTAGTATAATTATTGCAAACAAAGACCATGCTCCTACGCTTGCTAGGCAGTTATACTCTATAAAAACCCAGACTGAAAAGTTCGATGAAATTATTGTAATTGACGATGGCTCTGAGCATGACAATAGCAAGGAAGTTATACAAAAGTTCTATGACGAAAACAAAGACGAGCTTAATATTAAAATAGAACTTAACTATGAAAATAAAGGTGTAGTACAGACAATCAATACAGGTTTCGATATGTCTGAATGTGAGTATCTTTATTTTGGATCTGCTGATGACTACTTGTTGCCTGAGTTCGCTAAATGGCACAAGGCAATCATAAAAGAACATAGACCTCCTATGGTAACTTCAGATCACAATCTACCAAAGTGGGGCTCCTGTAAGGGTGTAGAAGATATGGGATGGTATTATATTCCCGGCCACTGCACATCATTTGAAAGAGGAGCGCTTCTTGAGTTTGGTAAATTTATAGAAGAGTTTTCCTTTAAGTGCGACTGGTTTCCTCTGCATGCTATAGCTCTTAAGCATGGCTGGTATACAGTGAGACAAACTCTGTCAGTAAAAGAGGAAAGTGGAGACGATAGTTATTCAAACACGATGGTCAGGGAGGGAAAGTATCCCGCAATCCAAAAAGCAATGGAGGATCATGTAATGAGCAATCCTTTGTTTGATGGAATTAGAGATGACATGTTATATCTGATAAGTAAATAAATGAATATATTAATAACAGGACATAGAGGATTTGTAGGAAGGCACTTGAAGAAAGGACTTTTTGACAAGCTTTCCCTCAAAAAGATTTTTGTTTCAGATAGCTCTCGTTTAAATTTATTAGAGCCTCTAGATCACTCTATAATAAACTGCGAGCTTGATTACATTTTTCATCTTGCTGCTTGGACTAAAGCTGGAGACTTCTGTCTGCATCATCCCGGAGAGCAATGGATAAATAATCAAAAGATAAACACTAATATACTTTGTTACTGGAAAGAGCATCAGCCCCAAGCTAAGATGGTTGCCTTCGGTACTAGCTGCGCGTACCCTCCAGAGAAAGCAAAGACAGAAGATAATTATTTTGACGGTGTTGCAGACAAGGATTTGTTTACCTACGCAATGACAAAAAGAATGCTCCTTACTGGCATGCAAGCGTTTGCTAAACAGTACGATATGAAGTTCTTATACTTTATTCCTAACACTTTGTTTGGTACTGACTTCGATATAGATGACTCTCATTTTATATTTGATCTTATAAAAAAGATATGTGCCGCAAAGCATGAAGATAAAAAGCCAGTTACGTTATGGGGTAGTGGTAATCAGTGCAGAGAACTTATATATGTAAAAGATGCGATTGAGTTGATCATAAACTCCTTGCACCTTGATAACGAAATAATCAATCTAGGTACGGGAAAAGAACGTTCTATTAAAGAATATGCTAAGATGATTTGCGATTATGTAGAGTATAATTATGAAGAGATAGAGTTTGACACTTCTGCTTTTGAAGGTGTTAAGTCTAAATATCTACCACCAAATAAGATTGTTGGATCTTGTGGTAAGACACCTTTGGAAGATGCGATTAAAGAAACAATAGATTATTATAGGGGAATTAAGTATGGGATGTAGATCATGCGGAAGCAAAAACTTAGAAAGCATTTTAGACTTAGGCAAGCACGCTTGGTGCAATGACTTCATACCCAAGTCTAAGATAGGAAAAGAGCCTCTCTATCCTCTCCATATGGTATACTGTAAAGACTGCGAACTAGCACAGCTTGATTATACAGTTGATAAAGAAGTAATGTTCTCGGATCATTCTTATGTAAGTGGAACGACAAAGACCCTTCGCAATCACTTTCTAGAGGTAGCTAGAGAAAATAAAGAACAATTTGATCTACAAGAAGACGATATGATTATTGATATCGGAGGTAACGATGGCACTCAGCTTTTGCAATATCTTGAGGTTGGATGTGGTAATGTACTGAACATTGAGTCTGCTTCTAATATTGCCAAGATTTCAAAAGATCAGGGTATCCCTACTGTGCCTAGGTTCTTCAACGAGGAGTGCGTTGACATCCTAGGAATCGAAGATAAGGTCAAATTGATAAATGCTAGCGGAGTTTTCTTTCACTTAGAAGAACTGCACTCAGTAATCAAAGGTATCAAGAAGTGTCTAATGGAAGATGGGGTTTTTATAGTACAGTTTATGTATTTGGGCGACATGATCAGAAAGCTTTCCTTTGATGGTATCTATCATGAGCACCTATGCTACTACTCTGTTCAGTCTTTATCCAATCTGCTAAAGCCATACGGTCTTGAAATTTTTGATGGATACCATTCAGAAATTCATGGAGGTAGCATCATAGCTAAGGTCTGTCATTCGGACAGCGGTAGAGAAGAGACAGAAAGATTTAAGGAGCTAAAGAAAGAAGATAGAGATCTAGTAAGCTACGAATCTCTTAAGTCCTTTGCAGAGAAAGTTAGGTTATTTAAGGAAGTCTTCAATGCAAAGATAACCGATATCAGAGATGAGGGTAAAAAGATCTATGGTTTTGGGGCGCCAGCTAAAGGTAATACGCTTCTAACTTATTGTGGACTTGACAACAATGTTATAGAATGTATATTTGAAGTTAACGATATGAAGGTAGATCTATATACCCCTTATACACATATTCCAATCATTAAGGAAGATCACTCAATAGTAGAAGATGACAGCTATGCTCTTCTTCTAAGCTGGAATTTTGCGGATGAGATAATTTCTAAGTGTGAAAATCTAATTGATCGTGGTGTCGAATTTATTAACCCTTTTGGATAAATGAATAATGAAAATATTAGTTACTGGAGCCGCTGGATACATAGGCTCGTCTCTTGTTGAGTATTTGAAAGTGTCTGGTATTGCCACTGAAATATATGCCTTTGACAATCTATTCTATAATCAAGGAGCTCATGTATATAAAGTATTAAAAGACCACACATACTTCTATAGACAAGAAGTGCTAGACTTTGAAGAAGAGTTAATTGATTGTATTGGAAAAGCAGATGTAATCATTCCTCTGGCAGCTATCGTAGGTGCTCCTGCGTGTGATAAGATTCGTGACTATGCTGCAGCTATAAACCAGTACTGGTATCATCAGCTTATAAGATGCATAAAGGATCATGGAACTAATCCTCTAATAATTTACCCTAATACAAACTCTGGATATGGATCTACTGGCGAGGAGCTTTGTACCGAGGAAACACCGTCTAATCCACTTTCAATGTATGCAATAACTAAGCAGCATACAGAAGACTACCTCTTATCAAAGTATGATAAGTCTATTTGTTTTAGATTAGCAACTGTTTTCGGATGGTCTCATCGCCCTAGACTTGACTTGCTCGTCAACAACCTTACCTATGAAGGTTTCTTTAATAGACATATAGAGGTGTTCGATGGTCACTTTAGAAGGAACTACGTTCATGTAAAAGACATATGTAGGGCGTTTGCTTTTGCTATACAGAATCAGGCTAAGATGATCGGTAACATATATAATTTAGGTAACGACTCAGCGAATACAACAAAAGAAGAATTGGTTGATTTAGTATGTGATAAGGTAGGCTCTAAGTATACTAGAGTTGATAGCAAAACAGACCCCGACAAGAGAGACTACATAGTGAGCAGTCAAAAACTTTATGACTTAGGATATTCTCCAACTGTAAGTTTAGAAGAAGGTATTGAAGAAGTGGCAGACTTCCTAAAGACCTTATCTAGAAGAGAGAAGTTTAGAAAACCCCAGATGATGAGCATGTTTAATTATTAATGATTATTAGCAGAGTACCTTTTAGAATCTCCCTATTCGGAGGCTCTACAGATTACGAATCTTTCTTTAGTAAGTACGGCTCATTTTGTATAGGGGCGACTATAGATAAGTATATTTATACGTCAATAAGATTCAGGCCAAAGGTTGTCAATCACGAGAGTGTAATAGCATATTCTAAATTAGAAAGGCTTGACGATCATTGTTTAGTAGAAAACCCACTTATAAGAGAATCTCTGAAAAGATTTAAGATTCAAAATGCTGTAGACTTACATCTTTTTGCTGACATACCTAGTAGGACAGGACTTGGGGGATCATCAGCATGCTGTGTTGGGTTGTGCTACTCTATAAGAAAGCTTCTCGGCCTTCCTGTAGACAAATATCTTTTAGCATTAGATGCAATAGATATTGAAAGAAATATTCTTTCTGAGCCCGGAGGAATACAAGATCAAATATGGGCTTCTTATGGTGGCTTGAACTCTATTGAGATTAAGAAAGATGGTATATTTCATGTAAAGCCTTTGCCTGTAACCCAAGAATTCATTGAGGACTTTCAGTCTTCTGTATTTCTTGTATATACAAATACACAAAGAGGTACGAGCGAAATAGCCGCTAGTCATGAGAGCTCTGTTGGAATTAAGAAAAGTATTAAGAAGCTTGCTTTAGAAGCTTATAGGTCGTTCTGTGCGGAAAAAATAAGCGAGATAGGTTCCATAATGATGGAGAACTGGCAGCAAAAGAAAAAGATATCATCTTCCATATGTACCCCAGAGATAGAAAGGCTTGAAAAGTTCTTACTCTCTAAAAAGATTCTTGGTATGAAGCTTCTTGGAAGTGGTGGTGGAGGATTTATGGCGGTGATCTGTAGAAGATCCAATAAAAATAGACTAATCAAAGCTATAGAAAAGAAATACGATGTATTGGATCTGAAGGTACAATTTAATGGAGTCGAAAGTATTTTAGAGGAAACAAATGAAAACATTATTCATTGACATTGACGGAACTTTATTCGAACACAACGGAACATTTAGTAATATAGCACTATCAGAGTCAACACTCCTGCCTAATGCTAGAGAAAAAATGGACGAATGGTGCTCTAAGGAGTATAGAATAATATTGACAACAGCTCGAAGAGAAAGTCTTAGAAATAGAACTGAGTCTGAACTTCAAAGGCTAGGCGTTCCCTATGACTGTCTCATAATGGGGATAAGCAAAGGGCAAAGAGTTGTTATCAATGACAGAAGACCAAGCGGAGACGATACTGCGTTTGCTATTAATATAGATAGAGATACTGGTCTGGGAGACGTAGAAGTATGAAAATTGTAGTTATATCCGGTTACTTCAATCCTTTGCATGTAGGACATTTAGATTATATATCTGCAGCAAAACGCTTGGGTGATATGTTGGTTGTTATTGTAAATAATGACAAACAAGTTACTATAAAAGGATCAGAGCCGTTCATGAAAGAAGAAGATAGGTTTAGAATCGTCTCCAGTCTTAAGGATGTTGATTATACATATCTATCGACTGATGAAGATTCAAGTGTAGCAGATTCTTTATTAAGTGTTTACTACTTATTTAAGGACTCCACAGGCTTTGAGTCTATGACCTTTGCAAATGGTGGGGACAGAAAGCAGGGTGACATACCAGAAGTCGAAGTATGTGAGAGACTTGGAATAGAACATGTCTATGGAACAGGAGGAGAAAAGGTTGAATCCTCCAGTAGATTATTACATAAAAGTAAAATAAGAGGAGTATAATATGGTGAGCATACATGATATGGGTGAGGGATACTTACAAAGTCTGCGATACAGAGCAGATCAAATGAGAAAAGATCTTTCAGAATTAGTACAGCACATCCAAGACTGCGAGACAGAGCTTATTCGCAGTAAAGAATCAAAAGGATGTGGAAGTGATAGATGTAATGCAGGGGGTGAACAGGCATCGACTGAGCATACTGAACACTATCAGCATGGAGTGGTTGGTCAAGAGGCCACTAAAAAACTTGACCAAACTTTTTAAGTGCAGAAGAGAATTTCTCACTAGCTGCTTAGGCAGCAGGGGTTTTCCGCGCCCTGTAAACCAAAGTCGGTAACGGACTAGGTCGTGCCTAGATAGAGCAATCACTCTCGAATTAAAAGTGAGACGATGGAAAGACATCTGACTCCGATAATCGGATAGCCTTGTATGTTGTGCGAAAACGACAAACTAACCATGTAGAAGATATTGGAATGGTGCTGCAGAACGCGGGTTCGATTCCCGCCACCTCCACTTATAAGGAATTAACTATGGATTACCAAAATAAAAAGAAGTTTAGAAAATCTCAAAAGAAAAAGAATGCTAAACAAAATAAGGTTAAGTTAAGAAGAGCAGCCATTCAAGAGGAAAATAGGGTCGAAAGACTTCTTGCCAAAATGCGCTATGATTCTAGACAAAAAATTAGACCCTACAAGAAAGAGATAGATTGATGCAGAGCTTTTTAGTTAGATATAGAGTAGGCAATAAAAATTTTGAAGAGGAGATCTTTGCTGATAATGAATCAGAGGCCGAAGAGTCAGCTAAGACTCAAGCTGGATGGGATTTTCCTAAGAAAAAAGTGAAAATAATTTCTGTGAAAAGTCTAAATAAGACTAAATAATAAGAACATTTAATAGCCCTACCCCTTCGGGAGCGGGGCTTTTTCGGTGTATATATAGCTTTAAGGCAAGTCTATTTAATAAGGAGATACAATATGCCTCATGACCATAGAAGGGTTAAACCAGTTCCGGCTCCAAAGCCTGAGCCTAAGAAAGCCCCAAAACCAAAGCCAAAGGCAAAAAAAGAAGAAAAATAATGGATGATATCATCTTCCAAGATCGCCCGGTTGAAAAGCATTTAAAAATAATGGAAAAAGGACCGTCCTTTAATATAAAAGGATGGGAGAGTGTCCTGCCGGAGCCTCCTAAAAACTCTAGTAGAAAGACTAGGCGTGAAGTTATGGAGCTTCACAACCTCACAAAAAATATAACACAAGAACAAAGAGATCTAGTATTTCTTGTAGACAAAGAGCCAAACGATCTCTTTAAACCTTATTTGAATAAGCATAATCTGGAATTTCCAGAAGAAATGTTTAAAAGAACTTGGGACGAAGTATTAGATCCTATAGTCCTTAGATTGAAATGGACTTACAAAAGAGCCAGACCTTTCCAATTAGCAGGTCACTTTGGCACATCAATAAACGTAATCAATACGGATACCCATCAAACTCCAGCCTATCCTTCCGGACATGCAGCTTACGCATACTTGGCGGCACACAATTTATCTTATTTATATCCAGACCATAAAGATGAATTTTTTAGGATAGCCAGCAATGCAGGATTTGCAAGAATGTTACAGGGAGTCCACTACAGGTCTGATAACGAAGCCTCAAAGAAGCTCACTGATTTTGTGTGGGAATCACTACAAGGTAGATTCAATTTTGAAAGGAAAACAATGCCTCTTAAAAGATGTTCTGATAATAATAACAACGGTTGGAAATGGGGAGATCAGGGTAAATGCTACACTGGCCCCGATGGAAAAAAGAAAGCCATAAAACAAGGGATTGTTATAGAAGGGCCAGATAAGTTCAGAGAAAAGGCATCGCTCTTGGAAGAGCCATTCTCCGAACCAGAGATTAAGGCCGCCGCTCATACTATGCATGCAGAGAAGTACTCCATCATAGAGGCTGCAAGCGTCCTCTCTTTCATGAGATCTCATCTTCAAGATAAATAATAAGATTATTCTTATTTTCTTAGCTCGATTCGCCAGTTACGAGGTATAATATTATAACTCGATAACAAGTTTAGGATTTTTTTAAAGGAGCAATTCATGAGAACTGCTGAAACGACCAACTGGTCAGTCCTCCTTTCAACCAAAAAGTCTGCGAAAGTGATGTACAACTTTGCAACTGGCCGGTACACTGTAAAGGATGCAACAAGTTCATTTTCCGGAACAAAGTACTCTGGAGAATTTCGTAGATTGGTAAGGACCCACGGGGCGCTGTATGCTCGTCGCTTGACTCGCAAAGCACTTCGTTATCGTGGTCTCTTAGCTTAACAATTTTTTTTAAGGAGCTTTATATGAGCGATATTAACAAGGTTATTGTCACTGGTCGTGTCACTAGAAATAGCGAATTACGCCAGACACCCAATGGAACTTCAGTCACAGATGTTAGTGTGGTTTCTAATCGAATCTGGACTAAGAATGGCGAACGTCAAGAAGAAGCAACCTTTGTGGATGTTACTATTTGGGGGAAACAGGCGGAAACTCTTTCGCCAATGCTCACTAAAGGCAGACATGTCATGGTAGAGGGTAGAATGAAGCTTAATAGCTGGGAAACTGATGAGGGTCTTAAAAGAAGTAAGCTTACAGTAGTAGCTGAAAACATTAACCTGACTCCTAATAACCCTAATCCACAGGGGAATACAGAGTCTTCAGCCTCACGACAACCAGTTGCGGCTTCAACAGCATCGGAAGAGGACACACCGTTTTAATACGTGCTGTATAAGCGACCGTCTTTGTGGCGATCTTAAGGGGGTAGGTGAAATTTCGCCTCCCCCTTTTTCTTGGTCAACTTTTAAAAAGTAGGAAGTTTTATGACAAACTTAAATATCATGAGTCCAATAAATGATTTGGGCTATGGAGTAGCAGGAAGAAATATTTGCAAGGCTCTATCTAAACAAGGCTATAATATATCCTTATTCCCCATAGGAAACCCAGATTTCTCTTCTCAGGAAGATGCAGACGTTCTTGGCCCCATGATAAGTAACTCCGCATCTTTCGATGTAGATGCCCCGTGTTTAAAAATATGGCATGAGTTTAGTATGGGTGAGAGAGTAGGAAGAGGTAGACTTCTAGGCTTCCCATTTTTTGAAATAAATAAATTTGATGCGGCTAGAAAAAATCATTTAGCTTCTTGTGACGATGTTATAGTTGCTTCTAAGTGGGCTGAAGAAATAGTCAATGAAGAAGTTCCATCCGCAAGAACACATATTATTCCTTTGGGAGTAGATACTGATTTGTTTACCGCAGGTGAGAAGCAAATAAAGGACAAGCTTATATTCTTTAACTGTGGAAAGTGGGAAAAGAGAAAAGGCCATGACCTATTACTACTATTATTTCAAGAAGCATTTAAGACAGAGTCAGATGTCGAATTATGGATGATGTGCGACAATCCTTTTCTTGCTCCTCAAGAGGCTATGAAGTGGACAAAAATGTATTCAAGCGACCCTAGAGTTAGAATTATTAACAGAGTACAAAGTCAGCAACAAATGATACCAATCTTACATAATGTTGACTGCGGTATATTTCCCAGTAGGGCAGAAGGATGGAACCTAGAAATTTTAGAGCTCATGAGTATGGGCAAACATATTATCGCCACAGATTATTCAGCACATACAGAATATTGCACAGAGGATAATAGTATGTTAGCTACTCCATATAAAAATGAACCTGCGGTTGACGGCATATGGTTTCATGGCCAAGCTGAGTGGGCTTGCCTAGAGGGTATTGAGGAGCTTTTAGTAGGCTACATTAGAGATACATACGCCAAATGGAAAGAAGGAACACTAGTACAAAATATAGATGGAATAGAAACAGCACAGAAGTACACATGGGAAGCTTGTGCTAAGAAAATTAAAGAGGTGTTATAGGTCATAATATGGATTTAAGTTATAAAAATATTAATCTTATATCTAAAGAAACTCAAGAGTTTAATCAAGAAATTATAGAAGATTATTCTAGAATTTTATTAAGAATAGAATCCAATAACCATTGCAACTTTAAGTGTGTATTTTGCCCTCATCCTGACATGGAGAGAGCCAAGGGGTTTATGGATCAACACCTATATTATTCGATTATAGACCAAGCTGCTGCATTAGGTTTTAAGAAGCTTGATTTAAGAAATTTTGGAGAACCTTTGTTAGACAAAAGGCTTGGTGCATTTGCTAAATACGCTAATGAAAAAGGTCTTGATAAAATCTATATTCATACAAACGGATACGGAATTACAGAAAAAATCTTAAATAAATGGGGAGAGGGAGGAATTACTGATGTTAATATATCTTTATCCCCTAAAAGAGAATTTGGTTTATCTAGGCCGGGCACGAATGTAGAAAAAATGTTTTCATGTTTAGAAAAAGTAATGAAAAGCAATTCTAAATGGAAACATATACTTTCTGTAGATTATATCAGAACTAATGAATCAACAGAAGAAGAAGAGAAAGAATTTTTCAGCTGGTTAAAAGAATATGATCTCGTTAAAAGAATAGATATAAATTTACATAACTGGGCTAAAGGAGATGATCTTATATCATATAATCAGTGTCACAGGCTATGGACATCTATCACAGTTTTATGGAATGGTCAAGTTTCTTTGTGCTGTTTAGATTATGAAGGAGAAATAAATTTAGGTAATTTAAATACAACTTTATTGAAAGATATAATAAATTCAAAACAATATCAAGAGATTAGAAGCAATCATATAAAAGGCATATTTTTAGAAAAATGCTCTAAATGTGATATGGTCAAGGCTAAAGACTTCGGGCCGAAACCTAACTATACGAAAATAGATTCTTAAATAATAGAGGTGTTAGATGAAGATTAGAGTTAAAAAAGACAATCAAGATACTGTAATTCCAACAAGGGGGCACACTTCAGATGCTGGATGGGATCTATACTCTAATGAAGAGTGTTATATTGCTCCGAACTCAAGGGAGCTTGTAGATGTGGGCGTGAGATTAGAAATACCTAAAGGCTATGTAGGGCTAATCTGGCCTCGTTCTGGGCTAGCTGTAAACGAAGGCATAGATGTATTTGCTGGAGTTATTGACTCAGGATATAGAGGGGTTATTAAAGTTTGCTTGTATAATTCTAGTAGTGAAGGTGTCGAGATCAAAAAAGACGACAGAATAGCTCAAATTTTATTTCAAGAAATACCCGCTTTCGAACTCGAAGAAATTAACGATCTGTCTGACTCAGAGAGGAAAGAAGGGGGTTTTGGGAGCACTGGAAAATGAAACTGACAGGAATGAGAACCTACTTAGCAGGCGCAATGGACAGAGTAGCAGACGGAGGGGTAGAATGGAGACAAAGAATAACTCCAAAACTAAGAGACTTCGGAGTTACTGTATTAGACCCATGCGATAAACCCGTTGAAATAGCGCTGGAAGATGAAGCCACTAGGTCAAACATACAGGCCTTAAAAATAAGAGGTGAATTTGACAGAATAAGAGAAGACTATGCTGTTATTAGAACTCTTGATCTTAGATGTGTCGATGTTTCTGATTTTATTATTGCATCTATTGATATAAATGTTCATGCCTGCGGAACTTATGAGGAAATATCAGTAGCTAATAGTCAAAAGAAGCCAGTTCTTGTATGGTGTCAACAAGGCAAAATCAATGCTCCAAACTGGTTATTTTTTATGCTCCCTCACCAGCATATATTTGGCTCTATTGAAGACCTTCTAAGCTATTTAGGAAGAGTTGACTCTGGAGAGGACTCAAAACACTATAAAAGATGGTTCTTTTTTGATCAGGAAAGAATGTAATGTATGGTATATGTGCTATTATGATTACCTGTATATGCTATGGAATAGCGTCGGTGTCTTGTATAAAAGATAAGGATTATCCACACTCTTTGATGTGGTTTGCCTACGCCCTAGCCAATCTAGGACTTCTATGGTATGAAATTCAAAAACAAAAGTCATAACTCCACTTTTTATTCTAAACTTATGGGGTATAATATTATATGAAAGACCTTGTACGTTATATTAAAAATATAGTCTCTAAGAAAGTTGAGACGCCCGAAGAAGAAAGCCCTGCTGAAGAACAGGAGTGGACTGTAAATGATGAGTTTCCCTCTGGTGAAATGAATATGCGGTGGGATGCTAACACTGGAGACTTTGTAGTTAGCTTTTCAATTGAAGATTTTGAAGATGCCTCATCAGATACGCTTTCTCTGCTGCTTTATTTTTTAGAAAGGGGAGACTTGAATTCGTATATTTTGCAGTCACTTAAGTATGCTTCAGAAGAAACAGACGAATCATTTTATCATGCGGTACTCTTAAAGTGGGGTGCAATGGTAGAATCTGAAAAGAAAACACAAGAGAGAGCTATAGTAGAACCTTCCGAAGTCTTTAATTTTGTTAGCACAGAAAATTAATTATATGGAGACCTCTGATATGTCAGAAAGTATACCAATCCCTAGCGGTTATAACGTTTATTGGGAAAAATGGGTTGACGCTTATGAAACAGACATAGAAATAGTAGAGGAAGACAAAGCGTTTGATGAAGAAGAATCTGAATTCGGTATCTCTTTTGAATCAATGGAAGAACAAGAAGAAATTCACCAATCAATAAGAAGTGTTAAAACTATATTCACTCCTTTCGGAGTATTGCCCTTAACAGAACATTCGCTAGCAAGTAATTACTTCAAATTTTGGGTAGGTCATACAAACTTTAAGATAACAAAACCATTTCATAATATAATCTCTAACATACAAGGTGTGGAGACTCTAGATATTTTCACTCCTTATAGATTCCGCATATCTGTAGGTAAGTTATTCAGAGATAGAGATGTTATGGGTAACATAAAAAATGCTATGGTTTCTTACGTCAAGGGAGAATTGGATGGCGGATTTAAAAGCGAAAGAGCCTAATGACAACGAAGCACACGACACAAATCTTTTAATTAATACTAGGGAAATCTTTTTACGATCAAATAGCTCTCAAGAAGAGCCTTCTATAAATCACGTTGTCTCTGAAAAGTTTTTAATAAATCTTAGAATACTAGAAGAAATCAGCAGTGCTCCAATAATTGTTCATCAGCAAACTATAGGTGGTGATTGGTTTGCTGGAATGGCTATCTACGATGCGATCAGAATCAGTCCCTGTAAATTTGTATTTGTCTGCCACGGTATTTGTGCTTCTATGGGCTCTATAATCGCTCAGGCCGTAGTTGGTAAGGGAGCTAGGGTTTCTATGCCAAATTGCGACTGGCTCATACACGAAGGCTCCTGCTCTTTTACGGGCACATATAGACAGGTGTTTTCTCTATACGAATTTGAAAAGAAAGCATTAGAAAAATCTTATAAGATACTTTCAGATGCAGCTTATGAAACTCTAGAAAAGTCCAAGAGTAAATCTCAAGTTAAAAGTTTTATAAAAAAACAACTAGCATCAAAAGAGGACTGGTGGCTTTCTTCTGAAGACGCATGTTCGCACGGATTTGCTGATGGAATAATGGGCTCAAAAGGATTTGAATCTTTAAAGAAAATATATAAAAATGTATCTTGAGTATTGCTGTTACAATAAGAATCTTATAGAGGATGTAGAAAAAGAAATAAGAAACTGCTTTGACAGCATTAGCATGGGTTTTCTCGGCCTGTCTCTTCCTCTTCATGTATTAAGGCAGATTTCTTCTGAGGTTTTACTTATCCCAGATATCTGTGTGTCATGTCCAGTTGACTACCCTCTTGGTTGCGGAGATAGAAAAGTAAGAGAACACGAAGCTCTAGTTGCGTGTAAGAGCGGCGCTACAGCTATAGATTTAGTAATGAACCCCTATCTTTTTAATAAAGGTAAAGAATCTTGTATTAAGAAAGATATTTCTCCCATTGTAGAGTTATGTGCAGAGTACTATTCTGAGCTGAGAATTATAATTAATTACCATTTATACGAACAGAAGGAATCTCTAGACATATGTGAGCTACTTAGGGAGCTAGGCGTAACCACGATAATTCCCTCTACAGGCTTTCATAATGACGACATATTTGACAATCTTCTTTTTTGTAATCTAGTTGAGAAGAAGATAGGGCTGTCTGCTATAAGTAGCGGAAGAATGTGGCTTGATAAACATCTAAAAGCAGCATTAAATTCAGGAATATCAGGAGTAAGAGTATATAGTTTAAAGAATCTTTTTGATTTAGGTGTAGATAGTTAGTAGGACAGGACCTAATCTTTTGGAAAAACAGGACTATAATTAATCTCTATTTTAGAGAGAGGTCATATTATGGCTTTTGTTACTAACTTAGCTGGTACTCTTAAGTACAACACTTTTGTTGATGGCGCTCCTAGCGGTGTTGACAACGATCAGGGTAATATTCGTGCAGGTGGCACGATTGGTGAATCCGATAAGTTTTCTTCAAGTTCTCTTGGTGAGCAACAAAGATTTGTTATTCTCTCCTCTGGAGCTGGTGGTGCTACCATAGTTAACGGCGCGGGTACATTCAATCAATACGATCAATTTCAAGACATTGTCAAAGTTACAACAACACTTTTTGGTGTTTCCAATAATGCCTTGTTGTTTGGCAATAGTGATTCCGCTAATATTTCCCATTCGATCAACCAAAAAGCAGTCATAAGAAGTCTTGACTACAAGACATCTGTTGTTGCTGGTAATTGGAATTCATTCAGTGGAGCATTTTCCCCAGCTCTCAGCACAACTATCGCTGGTGGCTTTAATGTCATTGGTGGAGTTGAACAGGGTGGTACGCTTGTTCCTGATAAGACGGACAAAGCTGCTAATCCATCAGCTGCTGAACCGGGACATCTTGCTTACCTTGCTGGAGCCAAGATTCCAACCACTGGTCTATACGCAAGAAGAAGTATCTTCTAAAAACTATTTTTTAGTAACCCTTCCCCTTTCGAGGGGTTGGGTCTTTTTAAGGGCGTTTAGAGCATGAAAATTATTGCCATACTATTAGCAACACTACCTCCTTTTTTGGTAGGTGTTCAAGAAATAGTAGATGTATTACCCGGATTTGATTGGGGCACTATTTCTGCAACCGGATTGCTTGGATGGTATTTGTGGTATACTACAAAAGTAGTATTTCCCAACCACCAAAAGCAAGTTTCTGAGATGCAGGAAAAGTTCACAACTCAATTTAATTCCCAGAGAGATCATTACGAAAAGATATTAGATGACGTACAAGATAGGCAAGACATACGTCACGAACAGATAGTTGACAGTTTAGCTAAAATAACTATATGTTTAGACAACAATAAACCAGATCCCGAAGTATAATTCAAGGTAACACTTTTTTATTCTTTTAAAGGAGAACTATGAGATGGTAGACAAGCTAAAAACGCTAGTCAAATCCCGTCGATTCTGGGTTGCTGTAGGCGGTGTTGTTACAGTTTTGCTTCAAGATACTATTGGTATCCCTGAAGAAACTGCAAATAGCGTTGTTGCTATTGGCATCGCATGGATCGTAGGAGATTCCTTACGAACTACAGAATAAAACGGACTTTATTGAGAAAAGGGGCGTTTTTTGCGTCCCTTTTTTTTATGGATTACGTTTAATATGTTAGATATATCTAATCCTATAAGGAGAAAAAAAATGAAAAAGCTTATCTTATTTATGTCAATCTTTGCCTTTACTGTTCCTGCTGCTATTGCAGAACCCCCGCAAAGAAAAGTAGTTAAACCGCCTAACAGACCTGAAGTTGTTCGTAGCCAACCAAGGCAATTCACTAGGCCTACACCTCAAAGACCACAAGTACCAAACGCAGCTAAGCCTGCACCGGAAGCAAAGCCACTACCAAAAGGATTTGGAGTACCTATTCAGCGCCCTCAAGGTTTTGGTAAGCAAGACTGGCAAAGACCTCAACCTAAACCCGAAGTGCAACAGCCAAAAGTTCAACCAAGACACAGCTTTGGCTTTTATAATTACTACAGGCCTGTAAATCCACATTTTAGATATTATAGAGTTCCCTCTTATTATCCTCCTGTTATTATTCAGCCTCCCGTGGTTATCCAACCTCAGCCAATGCCAATTTATCCGGGCCCATTTCATGGCTTCTTTTTTCAGTTTAGATTTTAATTAGTAAAAACCCTGATAAAATAATCTACTCTCCACTTTTAATCTTTACTATGAGGTGTATAATATGATAGATCAGAGATATAAAGAACGGAGCGTAACTTCCTAGAGAAGAAATAGCCTTTTGTTAAAGCGGCACGCCTCTGATTTCAAGGCTCACTCTGCAAGTCACAGAGTAATAAGATAGTGTGTGGTTTATAATTTGTTTTTATACACAGTGTCTTGACGGAGGAGCATACGTGTCGCTTTTTTTATTTTTTAAATGGCAACTTTTAGGAACTTAATATGTTTGACAAAGGAAAAAAGAACGAGTCCCCAAAGATAGAAGTAAACTTTGTTCTACGCGATAAAAACGGAAACCCTACTGGTAAGAGAAAGACCTTTGGCTCTGACAACGCTAACGATTTAGCGAAATTCTACAATAAGCATCAAGCCTACAGAGCAAAGGGTAAAAGAGGAGGTAGCGGAGGCTCCTCCAAAGGCAAGAAATAATTCTAAATAAACTCTCTTATTAAATTCAAGTAGGAATAATGACTAAAGATATAAAAGTTAAGAAGCGTAATGGAAGACTAGAATCCATAAATCTAGATAAAATTAATAAATGTGCAGAAAGAGCCTCAAGAGGGATAGAGAATGTATCCTCTAGTGAAATAGTCTTAGATGCCAGTATCCAACTATATGAAAAGATACCAACGTCTGAAATAGACAAGGCCTTAATTATGTCTGCTCGCTCCAAGATAGAAAAGGAGCCAAACTATAATTACGTAGCTGCGCGTATGCTGCTAAACAATCTCTACAAAGAAGTTTTTGGCGAGACAGTAGATAGTGATGTATTTGAGTTGCAATATAAGAAGAACTTCATCACAAATATCAAGAAGTTAGTGAGAGCTGGAAGGCTCAGTCCTAGGCTACTAGAGTACGATCTAAAACTGCTATCCGAAAAGTTAGATATCGGTAGAGATCTATTGTTCAAGTATCTAGGTATACAAACACTATACGATAGATACTTTATCCATATAAAAAATAGACGACTAGAAACTCCGCAAGCGTTTTGGATGCGGGCTGCTATGGGCCTTTGTTTAGATGAAGAGAACAAGACCGAAGCTGTTCTTAAAATATACGATAAAATGTCTACGTTTAAGTATTGCCCTTCCACTCCTACCCTTTTTAACAGCGGAACCAAAAGATCTCAGCTCTCCTCTTGCTACCTGAGTACAGTTGATGATTCTATTGATGGGATTTTTGGCACAATACATGGTCAGGCCAGACTATCCAAGTACGCTGGAGGGCTGGGGGTGGATTGGTCATCTATTAGGTCTTCAGGAGCACATATAGAAGGAACTAATGGTAAATCTTCAGGGCTTGTTCCTTGGCTTAAAATATTCAATGATACGCTTGTAGCTGTCAATCAGGGAGGCAAAAGGAAAGGGGCGGGATGCGCTTATCTGGAGGTTTGGCATCCTGATGTAGAAGATTTTTTAGAGCTGAGAAAGAATACGGGCGACGATAGAAGAAGATGCCATGACATGAATACGGCGCTCTGGATCTGCGACGATTTCATGACAGCAGTAAAAGAAGAGAGTGATTGGTACTTATTCAATCCTTCTGAGTGTCCTGATCTACATGAGACCTACGGCAAAGAGTTCACAGCTATATATAACAATTACAAAGAAGAGGCCGATAAAGGACTGTTAGACTATTATCGCGTGATTAATGCAAAAGATCTGTGGAAAAAAATCCTAACTGCTCTTTATGAAACTGGTCATCCTTGGATAACATTCAAAGATCCTTCTAATATAAGATATAGTAATAAGCATGCAGGAGTAGTTCATTCTTCGAATCTTTGCACAGAGATATTACTTCACACGAAGCCTAATATCTACGAAGAAGGAGTAATGACTCAAAGAGGTGAGACTGCGGTATGCAATCTGGCCAGCATTAATCTTTCTAACCATCTAAAGAAAAGAACAGTGGACTGGAAAGAGCTTGCGCAGACAGTAGAAGTAGCTGTGAGAGGTTTGGATAATGTGATTGACCTAAACTTCTATCCTACTGAAGAGGCACGAGATTCAAACATCAAAAATAGACCTGTAGGGCTTGGCATTATGGGTACTCATGATATGTTACATGTTTTAGGCATCTCGTATGACTCACAAGACGCTATTAAGTTGTGTGGGAAAGTTCAAGAGTTCATCTCCTACCACGCCATTAAGACATCCTGCTTACTGGCTAAAGAAAAGGGAGCTTACCCCACGTTTGGAGGGTCAGAATGGGATTGTGGAAAATTTCCTATAGATACTTATTGCGATCTTATTAACTTAAGAAAAGGCTCTAAGAAATACAAAGCTAAAGACTTTGAGCAAATAAAAGAGTGGGATGATCTTCGAGAGCTTGTCTCAAAGTTTGGAATGAGAAACAGTAATGTGATGGCAATCGCTCCGACAGCTACGATTTCCTATATTCAAGGGTGTAGTCAATCAATTGAGCCAGACTATTCAATGCTGTATGTTTATTCCACGCTTAGTGGTGAATTCACAATGACTAATGAGCATTTTGTAAGAGCTGCAAAAAAGAAGGGTATTTGGTGTGATGAGCTTATAGAAGCTCTTAAAAGAGTTGATGGGGACGTATCAGCACTTTCATTAGACAAAGATCTTCAGGAAGAATTTAAAACAGCATTTGATATAGACTATAAAATCTTAATAGAAGCCGCTGCAGAAAGACAAAAATGGATTGATATGGGGCAGTCGCTTAACTTATATAACAAACACGATAGTTTGAAACACATGAACGATATTTACATGCACGCTTGGGAATTTGGTTTGAAGACTACCTATTACCTTAGAGGAAAGGCCGCTACTAGGCTAGAAAAGTCTACGGTAGATTCAAGCCCAAAAGCATGCTCTATTCTGGACCCTGATTGTGAAAGTTGTCAATAATGTCAAAAAAGGATAATAAAATTATAAGCAGCAAGATAGCTGTAGTAAACCAGATCTTACCTCATGTAAACAAATGGGCTTGGGATCTATTTATAGATGGCGCTGCGAACAACTGGATGCCTACAGAAATATCTATGGCAAAGGACATTGAACAGTGGAAAGGCAATTCTCTTTCTGAAGACGAAAGACTTGTTGTAAAAAGATGTCTTGGATTTTTCGCAGGCTCAGAGTCTTTGGTTGCGAATAATTTATTGTTGAGCGTGTTCAAATACGTAACAGACCCAGAGTGTAGACAGTATATTTTAAGACAAGCCTATGAAGAGAGCTTGCATAATCTAACAGTTGTATATGTATGTGACTCACTAGGCTTAGACATAAACGAAGTCTATGAAGCGTACAATTCAATACCAAGTATAAAAGCAAAAGATGATTTCTTAATGAATATTAGCACTGATATTGATCGTGCAGACTTTAATATAAATACTTTAGAAGGAAAGAGAGAGTTCCTGCGTAATATTATTACTTATTATGTGATTTGTGAGGGAATATTCTTCTTCTCTGGATTTGCTATGCTGCTTTCCTTTAATAGACAAAACAAATTGCCGGGAATAGGAGAACAGATACAGTATACCCTTAGAGATGAGAGTCTACATATTCAGTTTGGAACTACCTTAATTAATAGGATTAGAGAAGACGAGCCTAAAGTCTGGACTAAATCTTTTGAAAAAGAAACAATGGAACATATTGACAAAGCTATGGAGCTAGAGCTAGCTTACGCTAGAGATGTTCTCCCAAATGGGATTCTAGGTCTAAATTCTGATATGTTTATCGACTATGTGCAGTATATTGCTAATAGAAGACTAGAGAGTCTTAATCTACCTACCCCCTATGAGGAGGTAAAAAATCCTTTTTCATGGATGAGTGAGATTATTGATCTTGAAAAATGTAAGAACTTTTTTGAGACAAGAGTTACAGAATATTCGGTAGGAAATCTTGTAGACGACTTCTAACGGTGTATAAATAGATGGTTGTTTAACAATTTAAATTTGGAGTTTAAAATGCTTGATTTCATCTTTGATAGAAGGAATTTCTTAAGAATTGGCTCTATCGGAGCCGGAATGTCTGCTATAGGCCTATCGGATTATGCTCTTGGATCTCAAGAGATTGGAAGCCTTAAAGATAAAACTGTAGTCTGGGTATGGCTTGGAGGAGGTCCGACTCAATTTGAGACCTTCCACGCTCCAAATGATACCGTCCCATCTGAATGGCAGCCTGTAAATGGAGCAATACATGATGCAAAGACAAATATAACTTTAGGTGCTGACTGGGTAGAGCTAGCCAAACATACCTCTAAGTTAAATATTGTTAATTCATTTAGTCATAAAGACTCATCCCATAGACAGGGTACGCACTTTATGATGACTGGACACTACAATCCAGAAAGAAGCACAACCTCAATGGCAAAATACCCCTCTTTTGGCTCTATAGTTTCTTCTATATACGGAGCCAATCATCCAGATAATGGAGTCCCCACATATGTTAAACAAGGTAAAATTGAGGGTGATGAAGGTGCTTGGTTGGGTGGAGCATTTAAACCATTTGATCCGTCCAATAAAGACAATCTCACACCAAGAGTTGAGCTCGATAGATTCTCAACACGAAAAGACTTACTTAGAGGACTAGACGCAGCTAGAGTTTCCAGCAAAGGCGCTGAGTCGGTACAGTTTTACAAAGGTCAGGCCTACGACGTAATACTAGGTTCTGCGAAAGAAGCATTTGCCGTAGAAAAAGAAAGCGATGCTACAAAGGCTCTTTACGGTTCTACTAAAGCAAAAGATATTGGAGAACAGCTAATTTTAGCTAGAAGACTAGCTGAGAATGGAACAAAGTTTATAACATTGCATTATGGTGGATGGGATATGCATAGCAATATTTCTAAAGCGATGCAAGGAAAAGTCCCACCTTTAGATAAAGCTCTTGCAGGATTTTTGCAAGATATACAAGATAGAGGTATGAGCGAAAAAATTCTTTTAGTTGTTACTGGAGAATTTGGAAGAACCAAGTTTAACGCAAATGCAGGAAGGGATCATTGGCCAGCTATCACTCCAATGCTAATGGCAGGTGGGGAATACCAGTCAGGTAGAACTATTGGAGCTGCTGATAGATCTTACAACCCAACCGAAAATCCTGTCGGTCCATTAGACCTACAGGCAACTTTATTTAACCACTTTGGTATTGACACTAATATTCAACGAGTTGATAACGGTGGAAGACCTAGATATTTATTAGAGGGCGAAGCAAAGGTAATATTATAATGAAAGAAAATAAGTACTTAGCTGCAGCAAAGCAGTATGTTGATGAATCTGGTTACACAGAAGAACTGACCGATGCAAACTTTATTATTCCCAATGAGGAAGACTACATTGATTTTGGAGAAGAAGTCGAAGAATGGGATATTGCTGCTGATAGGCCCGGACTTTGGGAGAATATCCGAAAAAAGAAACAAAGAGAAGGTGATAAATACAAACCTGCAAAACCGGGAGATCCTGACCGACCAGATCCAAAGACTTGGAAAAAGCTTCAGGAAGCATATGTATATGTGAAAGACGAATCTAAATCTAAATATCTTTATGAGAATACAAAAACAGGTGAGATGTTTAGATACAATAGAAAAGGTGCTCATAAAAAAGATGGCACAATGCTTGTCTATAGAGGCAAAGCAGAAATGAGCGAAAAGCAAAAGAAGGCTCTTGATAAGAACAAGGATGGCAAAGTCACGCAAGAGGACTTTGAGCTTCTTCGTAAGGATAAAAAGTCCGATGCCGCAGAATATCAAGGTAGAAAAGTTACTCTTAATAAGCCTTTTAGAACTCCAGATGGGCCTAAGAAAACATCTGTCTATGTAAAAAATGACAAAGGCAACGTAGTTAAAGTGAATTTTGGAGATCCTAATATGGAAATCAAGAGGGATGATCCTGCTAGGCGTAGAAGCTTCAGAGCTAGACATAACTGTGATAATCCCGGACCAAAATGGAAGGCAAGATATTGGTCTTGCAAGGCTTGGTAGTATAATTATGAAGATAGAAGAATATTTAAAAGCAGTGGATGACTACTTAACAAAAGATGTTCGTAAAGAACAAAAGAAAAAGAAGAAGCATACTGTATACAAGCCGCCAAGCTGGAAGAAGAATCAAGTGCTAGACGCTCCTGAACCAGATGAGGATCAGGGACCTAGTAGCACATGTAAAAAATGCTAAGAAAGAAGGAAAATATGAAATGTAAAGGCAATTCAATAGCACGAAGATCATTCATGCATGTAGGTATGTTAGGAGGCGTGGGATTAGGACTATCAGACTACTTTAGAATTAAAGAAGCTCAAGCAGATCAAAAATTCTACGAAAGTGTTGAAGGGCCAGCAAAGTCTGTTATCTACATCTACTTACCCGGAGGCTCTGCACATCAAGAGACTTTTGACCCAAAACCTCTTTCCCCTCTAGAATATCGAGGTCCGATGTCTAGCATAGAGACAAACGTTCCCGGTATTAGACTTAATGAGATGATGAAAAATACCGCTAAGGTAATGGACAAAGTATCTATAATTCGCAGTATGACACATGGAGAAGCGGCGCATGAACGAGGCACACATAATATGTTTACTGGCTATAGACCTAGCCCAGCCCTTCAATACCCATCAATGGGTTCAGTCGTTGCGCATGAGTTTGGACCTCGCCAAAACCTTCCTCCGTATGTCTGCATCCCAAACCAACCTAATGAATTTGCAGGTACTGGATATCTAAGTAGCTCTTTCTCAGGCTTTAGCCTAGGTTCTGACCCTGCAAGCGATGGATTTCAGGTTAGAGATTTGAAGCTTCCCAATGGTGTTACTGACGGTCGTTTCGGAACACGACGCAAAATGCTGGGCGCTGTAAATGATTACTTTGCAACTAAAGAAAAATCAGACTCTCTTGATGCTGTAGATTCTTTTTATGATCGCGCATACAGCTTAATTAGTAGCGAAAAGGCTAGAGAGGCATTTGATATAAACAAGGAAGATGCTGCTACTAGAGATAAATATGGTAGAAATACTGCTGGTGCTAGAATGCTTCTGGCTCGTAGGTTAGTTGAAGCCGGAACAAGGTTTGTGACACTAACTTATGGTGGCTGGGATATGCATGATAATATTGAAGCTGGTATCCGGAGACAAGTTCCTGCTTTAGATCAAGGCCTAGCAGCACTTATCGAAGACCTAGACCAAAGAGGTCTACTAGATTCAACTCTTGTATGCGTTGCGTCTGAGTTTGGTAGAACGCCAAAAATAAACGCCAACTCAGGAAGAGATCACTGGCCTAAAGTGTTTAGTACTCTGATGGCAGGTGGTGGGATCAAAGGCGGTTTAGTACATGGTAAATCTGATGCGACTGCTAGCGAACCAGAAGAAGACGCTGTGAGTGTAGAAGATTGGGCCTCCACAATATATAATAGGATAGGGATTGTGCCTGACAAGGAACTCATGGCTCCCGGAGACAGACCTATTGAAATTGTTGATGGCGGCAAAGTTATTCAAAATTTAATTATTTAGTCTGGAGATAGACATGAAAAAGAGAATTCCATTAATAGCTATCATTATTATAGCTGCAATATGTTTTGCGAATAAAGATGAAATTAAACAAATGTTCAATAAAGGAGAAGATAAAGTGGTAAACTGTTCAATTTGTGTAGAAGAATGTCCATGCGTAGAAGCTGAGTGCGTATGTGTTGCGACTTGTAAATGTGATAATTGTATTAGCTAGATAGAGGTGTAAAATGCTTAGCTTATCAAGAAGAAGTTTTTTATCTGTTGGTGGTCTTGGACTGCTTTCTATGCCACAAGTAATGTGTGCCCAAGAGAGAAATGGTACGAGTCATAAAGCTGTCATTAACATATTTCTTGGAGGTGGTCCTCCGCACCAAGATATGTGGGACATCAAAACAGAAGCTCCGGCAGAAATCCGTGGACCATTTAAACCGATCCCGACCAGCGTGGCGGGACTGCAGATCGGAGAGTGCTTTCCTAAAATTGCTTCAATGTTTGATAAGTTTACAGCTATACGCTCTGTAGTAGGATCAGATGGAGCCCATGATGGTTATCAATGTGTTACAGGATGGAGCCGTAAAGATATGGTATCCGGAACTAGCTATCCCTCTATTGGAGCGTGCGCCTCTAAAATTCTTGGATCTGTTGACCCTGCTGTACCAGTTGCAGTAGGGTTGGCAGAACCAACACAGCATGCCCCTTGGTCCGAAGCTGGGGGTGCTGGTTATTTAGGAGATACGCATAAGCCTTTTAAGCCAAATGGTCAAATGATGAAAGACCTCAAGCTTAATATGGAGGTAGAAAGATTCAAAAATCGCAAGGAACTGCTAACTGGGTTCGCTCAACTTAGTGAGCGTATAGATAAGTCTGTAAATGTTGATACTTTTACCGAAGAGGCATTTGGAGTTTTAACTTCTAGCGCTTTAGTAAATGCTTTAGACCTATCAAAAGAAGACCCGAAGATCAGAGAAATGTACGGTGACGGCAAACCGTTTAAGTTTCAGTACGACGGAGCGCCCACAGTCAATGAGCATGTTCTTATGGCACGCCGCTTAGTGTCTGCTGGGGCACGCTCTGTCACACTGTCATATGGAAGATGGGACAGTCACGGAGACAACTTTGGACTAGTAAGAGATCATGGAGCTAAACTAGATCAATGTGTATCTGCTCTTGTCACAGATCTCGATCAGCGCGGAATGTTAGATGACACCTTAGTTGTTGTGTGGGGAGAGTTCGGCAGAACCCCTAAGATCAATCCAAAAGGAGGACGAGACCACTGGCCTCAAGTTTCTGCAGCACTCTTAGCTGGAGGAGGCTTCAATCATGGTCAAATTATCGGGTCAACCAATAGGCTTGGAGAAGTTCCTGAAACAAGACCCGTACATATACAAGAAATATGTGCTACAATGTATCGAGGCTTAGGTATTGATACAATGTCCACAACCTTATTAGACAACACTGGAAGACCGCAATATCTTCTAGATCACAGAGAGCCTCTTAAGGAGTTAATTTAATGGTTAAAATAAACGACTGGGTTCAAAGAACTAAATTTCCACTTGAAGGTAACGCACCATTCGACTGACACGAGTACTCTATCGCACAGGTTGTGCATATTGACAAAGAATATGTGGAAGTAGATTTTGCATGTAGCTGTATGACATTTGATGGAAGCAGCAAAAAACTTTGGGCTCATGGAGAATATCTTCCTCTTGATGATGAGTCTTATGCGAAACATAAAAAGGAACACGATTCCTGTTGCCTTTTTGGAGAAAAATTGGAAGTAGATTATGCAGCGTAGAAACTTTTTAAAACATCTGTCGGTATTCCCTACATTATCTTTAATAGAGTCTCTTAGAGCTAATGAAGATGAATTAAAAAAGAATGGAAAGTCAGCTATTTTACTGTGGATGGGCGGTGGTCCTTCAACAATGGATATATGGGATCTTAAGCCCGGAGCTCCCACTGGAGGCCCATTCAGACCTATCAATACCTCTGGGGACGTTCAAATTTGTGAACACATGCCTCTTATGGCAAAGCAGATGCATAATGCTGCTATTATAAGAAGCATGAGTACTAGAGAAGCAGATCATATGCGAGGAAGGTACTACATGCATACTGGCTATGTGCCAAATCCAAGTATGACTCATCCTAGTTATGGTTCTGTCATATCTCACCAGCTCCAAAGGCCAGAAGTTTCTATCCCTAAGTTTATCTCTGTCGGAGGAGGTAGTATGGGAGCTGGATTTTTAGGTGCTAAATATTCTCCATTTGTAGTTAACAGTGATGGTAGAATTAGAAACTTAGAGATGAAGATAGACCAAAGATTTTATCAAAGAGCATATGCCTTAGATGCTATAGAAACGGGTTTTATAAATCAGAGGAGAGGCTCTGCTGCAAAAGAGCATCAAGCAATACTGAAAGAGGCTTTTGGTGTTCTTACAAGCTCACAGATGGATGCACTCAAAGTAGCTGGCGAGCCTGAAAATGTTAAAGAAAGATATGGAGACAACTCCTTTGGGAAGGGGTGTCTAATGGCTCGTCGGCTCGTTGAGGCTCAAGTCCCATTTGTCGAAGTGAACTTAGGTGGTTGGGATAACCATCAGAACATTCATCCTACACTAAGAGATACAAAACTACCCATGCTAGATCAAGGTATGAGTGCTTTGTTTGAAGATTTAGAACAAAGAGGACTTATTGATGATACTGTGGTTATTTGGATGGGAGAGTTTAGCAGAACTCCTCGTATCAACCAGAATGCTGGTCGTGATCACTGGGCAAGAAGCTGGAGTGTCGTTGTTGGTGGAGGCGGCATGAATGGTGGTATCGCTGTTGGTGAGACCAACTCAGATGGCACTCGTGTAGAAACGGAACCGCACACATCTCAGGATGTTATGGCTTCTGTTTGTAAAGCTTTAGGAATATCTCTAGGCACAACGTTTACTAGTAACAATGGCAGACCTATGAAGATTGCTAATTCAGGTAAG
>MDSV01224454.1_pt1 | contig 33607 bp, 34 predicted proteins | sample 810851 | NCBI WGS metagenome assembly MDSV01 (sample SAMN05326640, study PRJNA326480) | marine metagenome | isolation source: seawater | place: Atlantic Ocean: North East | collected 2012 | reverse complement strand
ATTTTCTATTCTTTAAAAAAATATTAGTTGAGAATCATTTTTAAAACATATTGTATTATTTATTATGATTTTATGTGAAAAGCAACCCCCATAGTTTGAAGTTCTTGAATCATAAGTTTCAAAGCATAGGGGACCCTATGTTCTGATGTATCATCTACTTTCTCTGCTTTTTCCGAGAACGATTTGTAAATATTATCTCTTTTATTTACAGCACACATAAATCCTGTATTCTTATTTGTATGAATTGTGAAATTGTCAGATAATTCCATCATCTTTTCTCTTATGAATTGTGATGCACCATGTGATAACATCGCGTCACGTTCCATTTCTCCAACTCTAAGACCACCATCTCGTGCCCTACCTTCAGATGGTTGTCTTGTTAAATTAACAATTGGTCCAGTAGATCTTGCATGAATTTTATCTTCTACCATATGTTTTAGACGTTGGTAAAACACTGGACCCATGAATACAGTACTTTTTAATTTTTTACCAGTTTCTCCAGAGTAGAGTTGCATTTCACCATGTTTATTAAAACCTCTATTTTCTAATCTTTTACCTATTTTCTCGATAGTAATATCTGTAAAAGGAGTACCATCTCCATGCATACCAGAGTGAATACACTCCGTCCCCAATAAAGATTCTAATAATTGAGCAAATGTCATCCTACTTGGTAAAGCATGCGGATTCATTATAACATCTGGTACTAAACCATCTTCAGTATATGGCATATCATGAGACTCATATATCATTCCTACAGTTCCTTTCTGTCCATGTTCACTAGAGAATTTGTCTCCTATTCCAGGTCGTCTTTCTGACCTCACCTTTACTTTACAGAATACATAACCTTCGCCATTTCTAGATGTGAATACTTTGTCTACAACACCATCTTCATTTGGTCGAAGATAAACACTGTTATCCCTGAAGTCCTTATCCGTTACATCAATACTTTTCTTTTTACCAGATATAGGTACAATTTTTCCAACAATCGCATCACCGCCATTAACTTTAGCATTAATTATTGGAAAACCATTATCATTTAAAGTATCATAACTACATGGTCTCAATTTTAATGTATTATTGGGGTCTGGTTTAGCAAACTGTTCTTCTTCTCCTGTTGATTGATTCTTTTTCTCTTCAACATGATATGTGCGAAAGAAACTAGACCTAAATAAGCCACGATCAATAGCACTTCTATTAAACATTAATGAATCTTCTTGATTATAACCCTGTGCAGAGCATACAGCGATTATAATAACTGAACCATTAGGTATTTTCCCCATATTCATGTGTTTTGAATTGTGAGTCATTACAAGTTGTCTTGTTGGATACCATAGAATATTTGACAATGTATCCATTCTATGATTAAATTTTGTTGAATATATACCCATCGCTTGTTTTCCCATAGCAGATTGATATGTATTTCTAGGCGATTGATTATGGTCTGAAAATGGAATATTAGATGCCAATACTCCCAGAATAAGACTAGGATCAATTTCACAATGAGTAAATCTCACAATTTGGTCACCTCTTAATTTTGTTAAATTATTTGCATGATCACAAATCATAATTGTATTAGATTCTTGAACATCAATATATTCAATCGCAGGTAATATACCTTTTGATTCATCGCCATGTACCAAAGTTTCCCAACATTTATGATTATTTTTAATCAATTTTACATGTTCTTCACAAAATACGAGTTTGTTATTATCCCCAATTATAAATAAAGGTCTGATTAAACGACCACCACATGTATAAATGTTCAATTCTTTTCCAGAATAATTAGGGACGACTGCTGTATGTGGGTGAATGATTCCATTCCTACGATATTTTTTCATCAAATTCATAAGAGGTAACATGTCATCACACCAACCAAGGATAGAACCATTTATGTATATTATAGTTTTGTTATAGTCAAAACTCGTAGACATTAGATTTGATTCTAAAACAATTTTCCTAATATTTTCTTCGGGTTTTGCAGTCGTTATCGTAGATGATAATGCCAAATTTTTAACCAAACCAACAGATGGTCCTTCTGGAGTTTCTGCAGGACATATATATCCAAATGTACTAGGATGTAATTTTCTAGGTTTTACCATTTTACTTGTCTTATCAATTGGAGTATTCACTCTTCTTTGGTGCGACAATGTTCCTAAATAAGAAAGTCTTTGCAATACTTGAGCAACACCTACTTTAGCAGTTGTGTTTTTAATACCCCAATTTCCAGTAGCAAGTGAATATTTTACATTGGATTCTATGATATTAGATTTCAAAATTTTGTAAATATTATTGGAATTTACAATATTATGAAAATCTCCTGTGAGTTTCCAGACACCATTATTAATTTCTTTTGTAAGAATAGTAGATGTATCTTTAGTTAACTTTGTAAATGATTGTCTGAATAAATTACCTAACATAATTCCAGGAGTATCTACACGTTTATTCTCAAAACTGTCTCTATCATCTTCAGATATCCTTCCGGTAGAATACAAAATCAATTTCAAAATCATTTTACCTAAATAAATTGCTTTCATTTGTAGATTGTCCCCTAAATGTGGCAGGAAATCTGTAACGAACAATTTCTGCGTGTTAGAGATTTTTTTCTCTGGTGTAATTCCAGGACCTCTAAGATGAGGTGGAAAACTTACAATCTTAGAGATATATTCTAACGCCATCTCTTTATTTGTAATTGTTTCTCCTTCTTCAAAACTACCACGTAGGAGAGGCAATAGGTCATTTTTAATAGTAGAATCTTTGGTTCCGAGAATATATTCTGATATCTCCTTGTCACTGATTATCCCAATTGCTCTAAATAATGTTGTAATTGGAATCTCTTTTCTACAACCTTGAAATATAACATAAAGTGGACAACTACATTTTGTTGTTTTTGACGCAATTTTTACGGTTGTTGTTTTAGCAGGCATAAACCCTTTTTGCGGTACTGATTTCACCTCTACGACATGTGAGAAACGTGTTGTCCCAATAGATTTGAAACAAAATGTTTTATTCTCTGATTGTCTTTCTTGTGATATAATTACTTTCTCAGAACCAGTAACTATAAAATATCCTCCACTATCATATATACATTCTGTCTTTGAAGGTCTATTTCTCGTAGAACAATAACGTGATTTAACCATTATTGGAATTTTTCCAATAAGAATCTTGTTCCAATGTTGACTTTTTTGTTCTTTTTGATCAAGATTTTCACCTTTCCACACGATAGTTTCTATGTCAATATCTATGTGAAGATTGGATGAATATGTTAAATTGCGAAGACGAGCGATCTCTGGAGTCATTGGCATAGTTGAACCATTGTTCTCATGTATCATAGGAGGCTGTAATGTAATTTCTCCAAATTTAATATGTATTTCATTCTCATATTTGCATTTTTCTTCATTATAATTACCATATACAATAGTCGGGTTATATTGATGTGCAATACTCGAAATAAGAGTATCAACAAAGTAATCAAAAGATTCTACATGATGTCTAACAAGAATATCATTTGTACTTCTAAAATATTGATCAATAACGTCCCTTAACTGAGCATAATGAATCATTCCAAGTTTTATTATACTTATATGTTTATATATGTTAATCATTTTTTATTTACGAAAAATATTTAGCATAGTTTTGCAAAAACTATGAATAAATTCTAGTATTTTGAAATATAAATATTTAAAGGGGTACTTCGGGAATCGAACCCGAGACCTCCTGTACCCAAAACAGGAATCATACCACTAGACCAAGTACCCAAATATTCGCCAAATAAAATTTTTAACACACAACAGAGCATTTAGGTGGGGGGCAAACCTTTGGTTTAACACATTTTTGTTTACATTTAGGAGTTGGACATGTTATTTTACATATCGGTTTTTGAGGAATGCACTTCTTTTCGCATTTAGGTGCAGTACATTTAGTTTTACAATCTAAACATCCATTCGTTTTTTTACAAAAATTTTTACATTCTGGAGGTTTACATTCTGTTGTACATAATGGTGGCGGTTGTCGACCACATTCAATTCTACATTTAGGTTTTTCACATATTGGTGTACAATTCTGAGGACATGGTGCTGCTTTACAAACCCATTTGCATGTTGGTTTAGGACAGATACTTGGTGGGCAACTCATTTAATTATTAACTATATAATCTATATAAATTGTATAATGATAGAATTGAATTCGGAATGGTCTTTATGGTACCACCCGATAAAATCAAATGATTGGAGTAAGGATAGTTATATGTTTGTATATAGAGTTAAAACAGCTGAAGAGTTTTGGGGTTTAATTGATTGTATTACATATGATCACTTGAAAAATGGCATGTATTTTATTATGCGTGATGATATATTTCCTGATTGGACAGATGAGAGAAATTCAGATGGTGGTTATTGGTCAATGAAAGTTAATGATAAATCCATGACAGAAACATGGATAACATGGTTAGGATATATGATATCTGAGAGCATCTGTGATACATGTAACAATGAATATTCTATTCAAGGTATTTCATTTAGTCCAAAAATTAATCATTCGATAATTAAATTATGGAATAGCAATTCGAGTTATAATCAAATCTCTTTATTTAACAAAGATTTAAGTATAACAGGCTGTAAATATTTTGCATTTGATACAAAATGATTGTTTTATGGTTGAGGAACAAATTTTCCCCAAAAATTTTTAGGTGTATTTACATTCATTCCAGGATATCCTCCGGAACGAAGTATTTTTTCTTGACTTCTAGGAACAGTCAAAGAGCTTCTATCATAAAATTCAGGCCCACTTCTTCCTCTTGGATTACCAGGATATGTAAGTGTGCGAAAAGGAGCAATTTCACCTAGAAATATAGTTTCAACAACTTCTGTATTTTGTTGAATTATTTTAACATTTACATGTGGTTCTATAAGTTTGGTGCCAAGATTAGAATAATAAGAATTAGGAAATAGAAGATCTATTGTAAATTCTGATGTTGATGGTTTAAATGAGCCTGAATTAGGAGTATTTTCATAAGCGATTACGCTATCTGAAAAGGGTAATGCCGAACCTGAAAAGGAAGCATTATAATCTGGTGGATTAGGAGCCCAGAATTCGATTACAGTGTCATTCGTGAAATTATTTAAAACACATTTAACACTAATACGTTTCCGTTCATCACGAATAAAACTTACCGAGAATGTTTTGAATATTTGTTTCATTAATTAATTTAAGATAAGATTTCGTGATATATTATATTAAAGAACTGAAATGGAAGAAGTCAATTCTTTTGAAAAGATGGATATAAATCCACAAATATTAAGAGGAATATATGCTTATGGTTTTGAGACACCAAGTGCAATTCAAAAAAAAGCTATAATACCATTCTCTACAGGACAAGACATTATAGCACAGGCTCAATCTGGAACAGGCAAAACTGCAACTTTCTCAATATCAGTATTAAAAACTATGTCTGAAGATATTAAAAGTGTTCAATCTGTGATTTTATCGCCAACACGTGAACTTGCACAACAAACATTTACCATTATCCAAAATCTAGGAAAATATACTGAATTTAAATTTGCATTATTTGTTGGGGGGCAATATAGAAAGGACAATATAGATCTCATAAGAAAAGAATCACCACAATGTATTGTTGGTACACCTGGAAGAATAAATGATCTTGTAAGAGATGGTTATATTAATCTTTTTAATATCAAATGTTTGATTTTAGATGAAGCAGATGAATTATTGTCCAATACTTTCGAAGAACAAATAAGAAATTTAATTAATTTTATCGGAGAGAACACACAAATAGCACTATACAGTGCAACAATGCCTAATGAAAAATTACAAACTGCTTATAAATTTATGAGAGACCCTACTCATATATTAGTCAAAAATGAAGAACTAACATTGGAGGGTATTCGTCAATATTACATTAGCATTGAACGGGAAGAATGGAAATATGAAACATTAACAGATTTATATAATTCAATCGTGATTTATCAATTAATGATATACTGTAATAGCAAACGGAGAGTAGATTCACTTTCTACACAGTTGATAAGAGATGGATTTACATGTTCATGTATTCACGGTGAGATGTCTTCGAATGAACGATCTCAAACAATGCATAAGTTCAGAACAGGTGAACATCGAATTCTTATAACTACTGATTTATTGGCCAGAGGTATTGATGTTCAACAAGTATCTTTAGTTGTCAATTATGATGTTCCGTTTGATATGGAAAATTACATACATAGAATTGGAAGAAGTGGGAGATTTGGAAGAAAAGGAGTTGCATTAAATTTCGCGACCATAAGAGAATTTGAACAATTAAAAAAAATAGAAGGCTTTTATCAAACTGAGATCAAGGAACTACCAGAAGATATAGAAAGTATATTCTCAAATATTGATAAAGATTAATTAGAACACACCATTCCTATAGACTTATTGTTTTCATTATATAATTCATTCTCCTTCAATACATATGTTGTTTTCTTGGTTTTAATATAAATATTATCTGTTTGAGTGTCTTTATCATACATTTTTGGTTTAGAATTTTGAGAGTTTGTCAAATTATCTAAAGTTTGATTAAGTGATTTATTTGTTGTAGTTAATTCTTCATTTTTTTTCTTTAGTCGCTCGGCTTCATTCATCCATTTACTTGCAAAAGACACTTTTAGAAAATCACTCATTTCATTTCTCAATTTATCTATGAGTTCACTTTGTGTAGATACTAAATTATTCTTAGTTTCTATTTCGTTTTTAAAATAAGTTTCCTTTGATTTTGTTAGATTGATATATTCATTCGTCTTAGTAAGTGCAGAATTTAATAGTTGTTGGATCTCCATTGTTATATTATTAACGTATAATTATATTCATTTTTATTCTGGAGATGTTTTTTGTTCATCTATAAGAAGACCATCCTGATATGTTCTACATACAACTTGTGTATTTAGTTCCTCGTCTTCTTGAATCTTCTTCTTTTCTAAATTATGTATAAAATTAGCAAATAACATGCCAATAAATCCACCAACGCATAATCCTGCCAATGTACTTCCTATTTCATCTGGTACATCATTTAATGAATCCGAACGTAGTGACCAAGAAAGAAGAATTGCCAATATTAATGTTGTGACAAAAACAGCAAGTAAACTACCTATCTTTTGAGAATACATTGACATCATAAGAAAATATCCTGAGAAATATCCCAGTGCCATTCCATAAAAAGATATGTAATGTCCTAACATAGCTGCAGGTGCAGCCCCTTTATGTGTATATTGTGGATCATGTAAGACTATTCCTAAAATAAATGTTATAAATGCACCTGAAAAATATAATGCAGAATTCTTTGTGAGTGTCATGATGACAAGAACAGCAGGAATTACAATAAGTGCAATAGGCAAACCTTTCGAAAAACATGATAAACTATCTGATAAATTTTTAATTATAATAGCTGCATTTCCAGATGACATTATTTACTTATATAAGGTATTTAATTTTTTAGATACGTACTGTAACTAAGATTTATATAACTCTAAAAAAAAAGTATTACAAATGAGCAATTGTTTTCAATGAAGACAATCATAAATGAATCTGATTTGACTTTTTGTACAGTTGTTTATCAAGCCTGTCTGAAAAAAACAAACAAATTTTTACCAAAAGAAATCCGTATTAAGTGTTTGTCTTATTTACCTAGTCATCGATTCATGATACCTAAATATATACCTTTTAATTGGGACATGGATCTAAAATATATTACAAAAGGTAGCAAAAAATACAAAAGACATAAAAAAAATTGTAATAAGACAAAACAAGTAAATACTAAAATTAAAGTAAAAAACTGTTACAGATTCATGTAATTATCATTGTATTAAATGATCTTCTGTTTTGTATAAATCCGGATTTTTTATATAACAACAATCGTTCATACTATTGCATTTTGTTTGACAGATCATAGCATCTGTTTTCCCTTTTACACGTGCCATTTTTTTGTTTGTTGAATTAGACATTTTATATTTAGAATAGCAACCTTTTGGAAATGGACAAGAACGTGATGTATTCAAACATTTAGCTCTTTCTTTTGGATTCATATTTTTTGGACACATATTCTCCTCGTATCTAATCTCACATAGTTTCAAATTTTTTTGGTTTTCACCAGATGTTTTACCACATATAAACGATTCACTTTTGTTTCGTGTTATAATCCAAAAAAATATAATACATATCAAAAATATAATAAAAATTTGATTGTATGTTCTCATTAGTATTTAAGATTTATTTGAAGTTTATTAAAAACAGAGAGACAAAATGGACACATTGGATAAATTACATGCCTCGCAAATAAAAATAATTAATGAAAATAATGACAAATTACCAAAGTATGTTTCAGAACTGAATGAATTAACTGCTACAAATGAAAAATTAAATTTAGATGAATATGATAAATTGAAAAATTTAAAATCAAATATAGAGAAAATAAAGAATGACAAAGTTGATTATTATATGAAAACTGGTGAAATTTTATTTCAATATTATGATAATTTAGAAAGTGGTGGTACTGCCACAAAATCATCTCAAATAAAATCTTTACCTGGAAAACAAAGTATAGTATCTTATTTTTCAAATAATAACGAAGAAGAGAAAAATAAAGACACAGAAGTAGAAGAAAATACTACAAAAAATAGTTTTGGAAAATCAAAAAGTAGGGAAGAATTACGAAATTGTTATTTACAAACTATGGAGATACAATGTGGGAAAAAGATGGTATTAAATAACAAATATAATACTTTAAACACGCAAAATATATGTAAAAGTTGTAAAAATGAAATGACATGTTCGGTATCAGAAGGTGTTTTAGAATGTCATAATTGCGGAAATATAGAACAATATATGATAGATACAGATAAACCATCATATAGAGATCCACCTAAAGAATCAAGTTCTTATTCATATAGGAGATCAAATCATTTTAATGAATGGATTGCACAATTTCAAGCCAAAGAGACAACGCAAATACCCAAACAAGTATTACTTCAAATAATACAAGAGATAAAAAAGGAACGTATACAAAACTTATCTAATCTTACACAACCAAAAGTACGGTCATTGTTAAAGAAATTAAAACTTAATAAATATTATGAGCATATACCTCATATAATTAATCAATTAAATGGAAAACCACCCCCTACAATATCTAGACAAACCGAAGAGACGTTTCGTTTAATGTTTCAAGAGATTCAAGGACCATTTTTAGAATATTGTCCCAAAAACAGAAAGAATTTCTTAAGTTATTCATATGTTCTTCATAAATTCGTTGAACTATTAGGATTAGATGATTTGAAACCTTTGTTTCCTCTTTTAAAATCAAGAGAAAAATTACATCAACAAGATCAAATATGGAAAAAAATATGCGAACATGTTGGATGGGATTATCATAAATCTATGTAATTTAGTAGTTTATAAAAGAATGTGTAACAAATTTCATATTTTTATCAAAATTCATTTCTAATATTGTTTTATCAGGTATACTGTAACTTTCAAATTCTTCGTCAGATAGGTTTAAATAATGTTTCATTAATACACGTAGACAATGTTTATGTGTCACTACCAAAGGTACTTTCTTTTCGTTAAATGAGTAAAGAATATCGTTCTCAAAATAAGGTAAAGATCTTTGCAAAACGTTTTCTTTAGATTCTCCATTTTTAATTTTATCAAAATAACAATTTTTATAAATAGGATATTCTGTCTGAGTTCTATTATTTGAAGGAATAACGGGTGGTCTCATATAAAAATTATGTCTTAAAATATTTGTAAATTTATCACCATATTCATTTCTTAAATAATCTCTTGGAACACCTTCTAATGTTCCATAGTGTTTTTCATTTAATCTCCACGAAGTATGTATTGGTGCTTTTATGTTTAAAGTATCCTTTATAATGGTTGCAGTATCAAGTGCTCTATCGAGAACTGATGAATAAAATACGTCGGGTTTTATATTCATTTCGCCAAGTTTGGTTCCTATTATCTTTCCTTCTAATTTACCATATTTTGTTAAAGGGATATTTGTCCAACCTGTAAATTTACTTCCATGATTCCATATAGATTCTCCGTGACGAATAAGAAATACTTTGAACATATAGTATTATTAATAAGATTGTAATAATCTTAATTCTTAAAAAAAAAAGAATGTATTATAAATGGATATAATATCTAATCTTATTAGTATTGTTTTAATTATTGTAATATTCTGTATATTGTGTTATGTATATATCAGAATGTATTTGAACAAAGAAAAACCAAATGATTTATACAATCAACAGCAAAAAACTGCATCATGTCCTAATGATCTTGATGATGATGATATGATTGTAGGTAGCAAATATTGTGATGATATTGACCCAGATTCATTCATAAGATACAATGAACTTAAGTATTATCCAATTTTTGATAACGATGAAAAAGTTGTATATATTCAAATAAGCAATCAAAAAATACCTATCCGCAAATACAATGGCGAATACTTTGTATATATCGATAGTGTTGTTTATAATTTCAAAAAACCAAAGAGAGCTTCTAATCAAATAAATACGATTGATAGATTAACAGATAATACATCTCTTGATAGTGCTTTACAAAAGGAAAAAAAGGTAAACGAACACGAGGATACTAAAAAAAGAATTGCTAAAATAGAAAAGGAAATAGAGAAGAGGATTATGAAGAAGATGAAGAAAAAAAATAAAAAGTCTCGTAAGTCAAAGAAAAAAGGTAAAAAATCTAAAAGAAAGAGTAAAAAATCTAAAAGAAAGAGTAGAAAATCTAAAAGAAAGAGTAGAAAATCTAATAAAAGAGAATATAATACTGGTGAAGAAGAACAAAAATCTGACTCAAATAATCAAAAAAACAATGACAAAATTAATAAAATGTTAAAAAAAATTAATAAAAAATTGGAAAAGTTAATTGAGAAAAATAAAGAACTTACGAAGATGAGGAAAAAGCGACGTGGTGATAAGAAAAATCGTAAAAAGGATAAAAAAACAAGGAAGAACAAGCGTAATAAAAAAGATAAAAGGAGCAAAAAAGATAGAAAAAAGAACAAAAAAGATAGGAAAAAAACTAGAAGAAACAGGAATTAATGAATGATTTAATACTTTATCATATTCTGTATAAATTAAAGTAAAAGTACGCAAAGAGAATTAAAAATAAGAATAACATATTTATAATAACGATTGTGTTTATACTATAATGTGTAATATATAGTGTAAAAAACATAGCTACTACAGTTAAAAAAGTTCCAATTGCAGCATGTTTTGTAAATGGTAATATAGTTTGTATACCACCTTCATTTACCATAACATACAGTAAAAAGAAAAAAAAGAGAGGAGCACCCCATAAGAAAGCTGTTATTTTTAAATAGTTGTTGTGTTTATTATACTGACTTGCAGAAAATTGTATTACAGCTAAAATAATAGATAAAATAATTAAATTTTTAAAATAGTCAATTAACATATTTATTATAAATAGCTGGTATAAAAAACTATTGGTAATTTAATTATGTTTGGTAGAATTTTTAGTATGTTTCTTGTCTGTGTATCGTATACTCCTACGAGACGACAAATATTATCATCTTTACCTTTATTAACAGATCTTTCAAAAGATAAATATAAAATCACTGAAAATGAGAATATTAACAAAACATTATATTTTTATAATGATGTTACAGAAGAAACCTGTTTAAGTTTATCAAATGATCTAAAAGAATTATCAACTGATTCGAATCCTATTCATTTACATATTCAATCTTTAGGGGGTGAATTAATGCCTACGTTTAATGTTGTTGATATTATAGAAAGATCACCAACTCCTATATATACGTATATAGATGGCTATGCGGCTTCTGCTGCGACACTTATTAGTATTGCTGGACACAAACGATTTATGGGAAAACACTCTTTGATGTTATTACATGAACTTTCTGGAGGGAATGAAGGCACATATAAAGATTTGAAAGAGGGTATTATGAATATGAATACGTTTATGGATTTTGCAAAAGAGATATATTTAGATAATTCTAATATTAATTCATCTAAATTGAGTTCTATTTTAAGTTACAATAACTTGTGGTTGAATTCTTCAATGTGTTTAAAGTATGGGTTTGTGGATCAGATATTATGAAGATAACCATATAAAGGTATTCAATGATATATAACTCATAAAGGAATGGCGGCTTTAGCAGAAAGAAAAGAACATATATCGATTGTTGTAACTGGACACGTCGATGCAGGAAAATCGACGACAACTGGTCATCTAATTTTCAAATTAGGTGGTATTTCACAACGTGATCTTGCTAAATTGCAAGAAAAGGCTGATAATTTAGGGAAGAGTTCATTTGCATTTGCTTTTTACATGGACAATCAAAAGGAGGAACAAGAACGTGGTGTAACTATTAATTGTGCGACAAAGGAGTTTTATACTGATAGTTATCATTACACAATTGTTGACGCACCGGGTCATAGAGATTATGTAAAAAATATGATCTCTGGGGCAGGACAGGCTGATGCTGCTCTTGTTTTAGTTCCAGCTGAAAAAGGTGGGTTTGAAGCAGCAATTGCTAAGGGGAATCGTGCGACAGGAGAAGTTGAAGGTCAAACACGTCAACACGTAAGATTGCTTGCTCTTTTGGGTGTAGAGCAAATTATAGTAGGCATCAACAAGATGGATACGTGCGATTGGTCGGAAACGCGTTATAATGAAATTAAAGACGAATTTTTTAAGATGTTAAAGGATAGTGGTTTGAAACCTATGAAGATACCTTTTATTCCCTATTCTGGATTTCATGGGGAAAATCTAATTGAAAAAACCGATAAAATGCCCTGGTATAAAGGATGGTCGGCGAATTTGAGTAAAGATAATAAGATTACGGGTTTTACTATTCTCGATGCCTTAGAGAAATTAATTAAACCACCTAAGAGAAATACAGATGGTGCGGTTCGTATTCCAATTAGTGGTATATGCAATATTCCTGGTGTAGGTCCAGTTATTACTGGAAGAGTTGAACAAGGGGTGATTAAACCAGATGATCAAATCGAGATTGTTCCTAGAAATTTATCTGGTCTTAAAATGTTTAAAATTCAAATGCATCACAAGGATTATCCTGAAGCCATACCAGGTGACAATGTGGGTATGCAGATTAAAGGTTTTGATAAAATGAATATGCCAAAGGCAGGTGATGTTATATACAAACCAAGCGAAGGAAAACTGAAACCAGTTAAATGTTTTACAGCAATGATAAATGTTCAAGACCATCCTGGACAATTAAAACCTGGTTTCTGTCCAATTGTACATGTTAGAACAGCCAAAGTGTCATGTAAGATGACTAGTATTAAATGGAAATCTGGTAAAAAAACAGGGGGTGAAAAGGTAGAATCTCCCCCATTTATTGAAAGAGGTGAAAATGCAGAAGTTGTTTTTGAACCAACAAAACCATTTTTTGTTGAACCTTTTGCAAAAACTCCAGGACTTGGAAGAATTGCTGTTATGGATTCTAATTCATTAGTTATGTTGGGTAAAGTGGTTGCCACAGAAGAATTAGTTGTTTAATCTTCATTGTAAATATTATACCACATAGCACCCGAAAAACATAAAGGGGCATTAAAATAGAATATACTATATGGGACATTGTATTGAATATCATCAAAATTAAATGAGATGTTGTTATTTATTGGTTTAAGTGTTTTACAGTGAGTTAATGAAGAATCATAGTATAATTTATCATATATTCCATTGTTATAGAAGATATTATCAGTATATTTGTGTAAGTCTCTGTGATTAACAAATGTATGCTTATCGTTGTTTTCTATATCTATATATCCAAGTAATTGAAACTCATTTGCTAATGCGGTTATGTCCATACGGTTTTGATTTTTTATATAATGTGTTGAGAATGATCGAGGTTTAAATATATTTACTGGATCCATAGATAAAGAATTAGAACTATAATCTAAGATTACGGTTCCTCTTTTCCCATCACTTTTTCTTTTTACATATGTGTTTATTTCACATCTAGTTACAGTATTTAATGTATTTAATATTGGACTCGTTACGTTATAAATATTAATACTTAAGAAAAAGTTTTTACTCTTACCTTTTTCCAAAGATATTTGTTCTAATTCGAGATCGTCATCTATGTATCTTTCTATTTTTGAACGAGCCTCTTCATTTAAAACATAATTAATGTACAGACTATTTGAATCTACTTTAAAATTTGCATGGAAAGGGTTTTTTGTAATTGGATTATAAGTTAAAGAAGGGAAACCTGTAAGAAGCATTTGGTATACTAATTTCTGTAAAAACATATTAAAATATAATATTTATTTGTTATTTATACTACATTTTTTAAGTTATAAATAAATATTATTATAATTAATAATATGTCTAGCTTATCAACTATACAAGAAAATACTCCATTATCGAGAGCGTTTTTCTCTAATGTAAATGTTGATACTATACAAAAACAGATTAGATATGAAGTTTGGCAAAAATCAAATGAGAAATATGTAATAGGAGAACAAGATCCTACTCAATTACAAATTATAATGAGATCTTTGTATCTTCAAGAAGGGAAAAATCTACTTGATGATTTATTGGGACAAATCCGGGAATTGAATAAATCAGTAATAGATTTTTGTGTGGAGCAAATTACAGTTCAATTAGCTCAAAGAGAAAGCTACTTACGAGATGTTGAACAAGGTGCTCAACCCATGGACCGATCAATTAATGTATCTAGTCGTGGAGAAAAGGTATTGAAAAATAAAATAGGATTTCAAGATGATGATGATTTACCAATAGGTACTTATTTGTAAATTTAATTTTTTTTCACGCCTTTAATAAGATCAACCAATGAGGACTCTCCGAATTTTTCTCCATCCTTACCATTAAATTTTTGAATAATACTCATGCCGTTTTCTACTATTGGTGTTAACCCCTCAAGGGTTTTCATAAGTTGTGTTTGTGTTTTCATAAGTTCTTTTGTTTCATTTGTCATGCTTGTTAATTGTTCAGGTGTTAATTTAGCATATGCATCCCGAAGTGTTTCACCTAAATCAAGTGAAACATCACCCGAAGTTGGTTCTTTTGACACTTCTGTTTTTGCTACCTTGTCTTCTTTTACTTCTACTTTCTCATCTACTTTCTCATCTACTTTATTATCCTCCTCATCTTCATCTTCAGAACTTTCAAAGCTTTCCATAATTTCCATGTTGAATAAATCATATGAAATATATGATATTAACATTGCTGCCAAAAATGCAGTTGCAGTAAGAACATTAAATACTTTTGAGATTATAAGAATAGATATAAATGTAAGCACAGGTTGCCAATTAGTCATATATGTATGAACTATTACATATATCAATGCTAAAGCAATCACGATTTTTTTCATAATTTCTACTGGAGTCGACATTCTTTATTGTTATTAATAAAATAATTTTTAGTAAATTTGGTTTATTTTAATATAACAAGACTCGAGAATGACATCAATATACCAAATAAAACAGATTTTATGAAGTTACCTATTTGTGTTAATTGCCCATCTTGAATTGCGTTAGGTATCTTTTCAAGAAGTACAATCAATTTATCAGAAAATTGCAATGTTAAAAAAAATAACACACTTGCAATAATACCAAGTTTAATGTAATAATACATGTCATCTAAATCAATATTATTCATTAATTTTGTGAAAAAACTTTCCTTTTCTTCAGTTAAAACAGGGGGAGGTAAATATTCTTGACTTTGTATGATTGGTTGGGTTTGAATAGTTTGAATAGGTATTTCAGATAAATCGTCATCTATTGTATCTACAGTCTGAGTTTTGTCTTCTAGTTCGCTTAAAATTTTATTAACTAAATCTTCTTCTTTTGTTGAAGTATTCGGTAAATGATCTAAAGGAGTTGTTTGATGGGATTCTTGTGTTGTTTCCATTTTTATTTATGAAGAGACATATAAATGTTTGTTTTTTATAAACGCAGTTTTAGATATTTAGTTGTTTATTTAAATTTTCTAAATTAACTAATAAATCTGTATAATCCATCTTTCCTTTCATACCATATAGTCTGAAATTGAATGTGCGAGCGTCTGAAGTGCCATTATAATTGTTTAGATGATTCGTTATTTTATTAAATATTTTAACATGGTTTTCTCTGTAATGATCTTCAATTTCTTTTGAAAATTCCTTTGTAAAATTATACCTATTACGACTTTTTACTGTGTTACATATTGATACAAAATTCATGTAAGATATGATTTTATTATACTCTTTTTGTGCATTTTCACTTCCTTCATTATCATATCCTGGTTCATGACTAAGTGGATTGTCATCAAAAATAATTTGTATACTTGTAGCAATTGATTTTAATGTTTGACATGCACTCCATTTAGGACCTGACCACGTATTTAATAAAGATAGACATACTTTTCCACAGCAATAAAAATTTGGGTGCATTCTCATACCACGTGGAGAAGCACAGCAAAATGTTGCTTTTGGAGGTACATATGGATGTTTTGATTTATCAAATTCAAGAGTAAAAAAGTATAATCCATTTTCATATGGTGTATCTTTTGGTCCTATTATCATAAGTTTCACATTAAACATATCCTCTTCATCAATATGGTAATAAATACCATCTTTTTCTAAATTTGAGTTCGACATTATCGCAATGTCTTTTAACATCCTTTTTTTGGATGCCATTGTATTTGTGAATTAAGTATATATTATTCTTCATCTATTTACTCCATTTAATTCTGTTAAACGGGAGTACAGAATAATTGCCACGTGTGTCTTTGAAATATTTTTCTAATTTTTTTTGTTTTCGGCTTTTGTTTGAAATATAATCAACAACTTCAGGATATTCATTTGGTCTTGATGGTTTTTTACCATAGCAATTTGCACCAAATTTTAGTTTTGTATTTTTAAAAACTCCTCCGTTAATACCAGGTGATCCACAATCATCTCTTTTATTTTTTGGAGCTTTTTGTAGTTTATCCCATGTTTTCTTTTGTGTAGGGTACAGTCCCATTTTATCTTTACTCCATCCATAACTACACCATTCTGCTCCAGATTTATAGGCGTCAATTAATTGATCATATGATGCTAATTCAGAATCCATAGATTTACATAACGCTTCAGCCTCGTCAAAAGTAAATACATTATCACCTATATGATAAACTTCATCCTGTTGTATAGGTATTTTTGGCATATAATCAGATTCTTCTTCTTTTTGTTTTTCATCAAGTTCTTTTTGAACTCTTTCTTCTTCTTCTTCTTCTATTTTTTTTTGATTATTTGTATACAAAATATACGCATAATACGATACAGATAATAAAATTATTAAAACTACTACCCAACTTAAAGTAATCGCAAGAGCATTCATTATTATTCACGAATAAAAAAATGAATGCATTTAAATGTAATATACCATAATCTTGTGAATGGCGTATGAGAATGATTTTGACTATACAGGAGACGTATCGAAAATCAATGGAATTCAGTTTGGTATAATGAGTCCAAAGGAAATTCGACAACAATCTGTTGTAGAAATCACAACTCATGAGACATTTAATGGCAATGAGCCTATTGTCGGTGGTTTATTTGATGCTAGAATGGGTGTTTTGGAATATGGACAAAAATGCACAACAGACATGCTTTCTAATAAATTAACACCTGGATATTTTGGACATATTGAATTATCTATGCCTGTCTTTTATATTCAATATTTTGGGATGGTTCAAAAAACAATGAAATGTGTATGTTTTAAATGTGGTTCTCCGTTAATAGAACTATCAGAAGAGGAAAAAAAGAATTTAATTAACAAACCAAGAAAAACCAGATGGGCATTTGTTTCTGAAAAATGTAAAAAAAATAAGACCTGTTTCGCTTGTTCAGCAGTACAACCAGATAAATATGTGAAAACTGATTTATGCAAATTTCATGGTGAATGGGCAGGAACTAAAGATGAAGAAGTAAAAAAGATTCATTTAACACCTGAATATGTACTTCGTTTATTTCAACGTTTAACCGATGAACATTGTGAGATTTTGGGATTTGACGCTAAGTTATGTCATCCAAGTTGGATGATTTGTCAAGTATTTCCAGTATGTCCACCGGCGTGTAGACCATCTGTAAAACAAGAAAACGGACAAAGAATGGAAGATGATCTTACAATAAAATACTGTGATTTGATTAAATACAACAAATATTTGGCAGACAAACTGAAAAACAATGTTACAGGTAAAATTCTAGAAGATTGGAGAAGTGTTGTTCAATATCATTGTGCCACATTAATAGACAATGAAATTTCTGGTGTTTTACCTGCAGCACAACGTTCTGGAAGACCTTTGAAAGCATTGCGTCAGCGTTTGAAGGCAAAAGAAGGTAGAATTAGAGGTAATTTGATGGGGAAAAGAGTTGATTTCTCTTCCCGTACAGTAATTACTCCAGATCCTGTTATTGATTTAGACGAACTCGGAGTACCTAAAAGAATCGCGATGCAACTCACTTATCCTGAAAAAGTAACTGTTAAAAATATTAAAGATCTAAGAGACGCTGTAAGACGTGGACCAAAAGAACATCCTGGTGCTAGATCTGTATACCGACACAATGCTTCAAGAACAATATCTCTAAACCATATTGACAGAAATCATTTGGCATCTCTTATCGAACCAGGTGATATTGTTATACGTCATATAAATGACGGTGACCGGGTCTTGTTCAATAGGCAGCCATCTTTACATAAAATGTCTATGATGTCTCATAGAATTAGAGTCCTTGACGGTCTTACATTTAGATTAAACATTGCCGCTACAACTCCTTATAATGCAGATTTCGATGGTGATGAAATGAATATGCATATGCCTCAAAGTATTGCTAGTTCTAATGAATTAGAATGTCTAGCGTCTTTACATAGACAAGTGATAAGTCCTGCACAAAATGCTCCTATTATATCATTTGTACAAGATGCGGTTGTCGGTAGTCACTTATTAACAATGAATGAAAAGGCATTTACACATGCTGAAATGATGAAATTATTGGCATGGAATAAAACTTACAATGGTGATTTTGTAAAAAATAATCCAGATGTTAACAAAGTATTTTCGGGTATAGAAGTATTGTCATATGCTATCCCAGAAAATATTAGTATTAAAATGTACAACAAGATAGACGAAAAAGTTGTTATTCAAAATGGAAAGATCCTATCGGGTACATTTGATAAGAAGGTTTTTGGTAGATTAATTCATATTATATTTCGCGATTTAGGACCAAAGGCTTGTTTGGGATTCTTTAACAATACACAACATATAATCAGAGCGTATCTCATGAAAAACATGTTTAGTGTAGGAATTAAGGATTTGATTTTAGATTCTAAATTATCAAATGATATAGAAGCCAAAATCAATCAAACAAAATTAGAAGTTGAGAAAACTATAAAGACAATTCATTTGAATATGTTTGAAAATTTAAGTTCTGATTCGAATCAAGAGACATTTGAACAGAAAGTAAATATGCAATTAAATGGTGCTAGAAATTCTGCTGGTAATATGTTAAAAGAGAGATGTTTATCAAAGGAAAACAGATTCATGAATATGGTTAACTCTGGTTCCAAGGGAAAATTGATTAATTTATCGCAAATGACGGCATGTTTAGGGCCACAGGATATTGATGGGAAACGAGTACCTTATGGCTATTCAAATAGGACACTGCCTCATTTTGTACAATTCAGTGATGGTGCAGAAAGTAGAGGGTTCGTACAGGGTTCATTCAAAGAAGGATTGAATCCCCTTGAGTATTTCTTTCATGCAATGGGTGGTAGAGAAGGTCTTATTGACACTGCTGTAAAAACATCAAGTACTGGTTATATTCAAAGAAAATTAATGAAAGCATTGGAAGATATGATAGTATCATGGAGTTATTCTGTAAAAGATGCAAATTCTAATATTGTGCAGTTTATTTACGGAGACGATGGTGCAGAAGGTTCTACAATTGAACGCCAAGGAATTGATATATTGAATATGAGTATTGACGAGATTAATTTAAATTACGGTTTTGAATTAGAAGATTCGTGGCTAAAATGTTTGAATTCTAAAACTGCTAAAAGGATGTCAAAATCGGGTGTAAAAGATCGACTCAAAACTTATTTGGATACATTCATAGAAATGAGAAGATATTTCATTGAAGATATTTCACAAGGAGCACCTGAATCTGATATAGCACAATCAATAAATGTGAAAAGACTTTTGGACTATATTCCATATGATAAAAAATTCACAACTGATTTGGATCCTATTACTATTTTAGATGAATACGATGAACTATTTAAAAGATGTTCAATGTCTTCATTAAATCCTGGAAATTGGATGCTTAAATTTCTCATTTATTGTGTTGCAGGACCTAAAGAATTAATATGTAATCGTAGATTATCAAAGGAGTCATTCTACAAATTCATAGAATTACTTGAAAGTAAATATCGTTCTAGTCGTGCAGAACCAGGTGAAGCAGTTGGACCTATTGCTGCTCAAAGTTTAGGAGAACCTTGTACACAATTGACATTAAATACATTTCATCAAGCAGGTGTATTGTCAAAATCAAATGTTACAAGGGGTGTTCCTAGGTTGCAAGAACTCTTTCATTTGAGTAAATCACCTAAGAACCCATCATTGACGGTTTATTTAAATGAACCTTACAAATATGATAAAGAGATGACACAAAAAATTGGTTCAGAATTAGAATTAACTTTATTGAGAGACATTGTATTGGAGACATCAATATATTTCGATCCAGATGATTCGAAAACACGTGTGAATGATTATGATCAAAAATTAATCGACTTCTACAAAGAATTTGAAGAACTTGTATCTTCTGATGAATTGATCTTATCTAAATGGCTTATGAGATTGAAGTTCGATAAGAAGAAGATATTATCTAAAAATCTTGAAATGGAAGATATATTCTACACAATTACATCATTCTTCAAACAAGACATTCATTGTATTTATACTGATGATAATTCAAATGAATTGATTATGAGAATCAGAATTAAGTTCAATAATAAAAAAGGAGAAGTCGAAGATACTTCTCAAAGTCTTAGAATGATTGAGAATACAATGTTAGATACAGTTGTTATCAAAGGTGTAGCAGACATTCAGAATGCAATGCTTCGATGTGATAAAAGAGGTGGTTTTATTAATGAATCTGGAAAATTTGAGCAAGTAAATGAGTGGATTCTTGATACAGATGGATCTAATTTCTTAGACGTACTAACACATCCTGCAGTAGATAGTTCAAGGCTTATATCGAACGATATTCATGAATCATATCACGTATTGGGGGTTGAGGCTGTAAGAACTTTATTAATAAGAGAAATTCTTGAAGTTATTGATGATGCTTCAGATGTAGACAGACGACATGTAAGTATGCTTGTTGACATGATGACATATCGTGGAGGGTTAATATCAATTGATAGAAATGGAATGAAATTAACAGAAGCAGGTCCTCTCGCAAAATGTTCTTTCGAAGAAGCAGACCAACAACTCTACAAAGCGGCTATATTTGCGGATTATGATAATCTAGAAGGTGTATCTGGGAATATTATGCTTGGACAAGTACCACCGTGTGGAACCGGTGTAGTTGATATTCAATTAGATGAGGAGAAATTTAGTAAGTATTTGTCACAATCTAGAAAATATTATAACCGTAACAATTTCAAAACAAAATTGAATGATATACCAGAAGTACCCAAAAATACTGAGGAATATTGTGAGGATATCGGATTTGATTTTGATAGTTAGATAATAAACGCGTAATATTTTAATTAATATGTTTTTTTTTTAAACAAACAATATTGCTTAAAAGTAATAACTCAAAATAATTTATAGACCAATAAAAAAAATGTCGGAAATGAATACTAGAGCTCCTAAGAATACTTGGAAAGCAATAAGAAGTTACGGAATTGTATTAGTAAGAAGAAATATTGACCAATATGAATATTTAATGGTGTGTCGTAGAAATACCTTTTCTTTTGTTGATTTTGTTTTAGGTAAATACAAAGAAAATGATATGCAATATATTATGCAACTTATTCTAAACATGACTTTTACTGAAAGAAATACAGTTAGAAGTGGTGATTATAAGAATATGTGGGAAAGATTGTATGTTAAAACCAGAAAACCAGAAGGTGTGTTCTATGATCAAGTAAAGAGTAAATTTGATAGATCTAAAGAAAAAATTATTTATTTAGAATCTAAATTACCTTGTTTATGGAAATATCCCGAGTGGGGGTTTCCAAAGGGAAGAATAAATACAAATGAAGATTCTATCGAATGTGCAAAAAGAGAATTATATGAAGAAACGATGGTAAGGCCCGAATCTTACAAAATTGATATGTCTATAAAACCATTTGAAGAGGAATTCATAGGTACGAATGGACATAAATACAATAATCGTTTTTATATAGCGTTTGTTGATGGTAAATGTGATGCATATTTGGATACGAATAACACAAGTCAAGTTAGAGAAATAAGTCAAATAAGGTGGTTTAATTTTTCAAAAGCATCAAGAATAGTAAGATGTCACGAACATTCCAAAAAATTTTTTTTGAAGGAATTAAATCGATTACTTACTAAAAAAATGTTTGCGTCATCTAATTATGAATCTAATATTTTTCATTCAAATAGCTCTCGTCATAATAATAATGATGGGAATATACTTCACTAACAAACAATTATTTGCGATTGAAGCCTTTACAGGTTCAAAATGGGATGATTACATGACAACTAAAATATCAGGAGTTACCTGGAAGTATAATGGCCCAACAACTCGCGTTGAATACGAATTCGATGAAAATCATCCATCTGGAAAAAAAACTAGAATGGCACCTGTAACATGGAATTCTTTCCAAACAAAATCACTTAAGTGTAATATGTAAAAACATATATTATATGGAGTTTACTTCCAATGGCACTGAAACAGTTAATAATACTGCACCTGTAGAAGATTTCTTGGATGAAGATAAACCAATCTCTGGACAATCGTATTGTTGTTTGTCTTTTCTTTCACCGGAAAAGGTGTTGCAAAAAAAAGAGGTATTTTTCGTTAAAGAATTTTTTAATTATCTTAATTTGCCAGATATTGAGAATTTAGAGAACAAATACGACGATTTCATCGCACTTAAAGAACAGGAAGTAACCAGTAAATTCAAAGATGTTGTTGGTGGAAGTACATGTGTGCGTGGATTAAAAGTAAGAGGTGTATACGATACACGAAAAGAAGCAGACGTACGTGCACAAGTATTGCAACGTTTGGATAGAAGTCATCATGTTTATGTTGCTCAAGTAGGATATTGGTTACCATGGGATCCAAATCCTGATAATGTTCAAGAATCTGAATATTTGGAAAAAGAACTAAATACTCTTATGAAACAATATAAATCAAATGAAGTTCAAAGAGATATGTTTTATGCTGAACAAGTAAGAGAATACAAGAATAATGCTGCAAAAGATAACGCTGAAAAAGAAAATATCGAATCAAAATCTACAGATGTTAAAATTGTAGACTCTGAAACAGTAACTGAAGAAACACCTCAAGATAATTAGTAAACACTAAGATAACTATAATGAATTTATACGCCCACCTATTCTTCCACCTGTTCTTTTCTTTATAATGTTAATATACTCAAGATAACAATAAGATTGTAATCTATTTCTTTGTGTTGGTGCCCATGTATTTGATATAGGCACAAACCCTCTAAGATTTATATTACCCGAGTTTTTTATTATATAAAACTCTTTGTTCAATTTTATGTATTTATCTTCAGCAGACATATATGCTATATCTTTCCATTTACTGACAATATTTTCAATAGAAGTAATCCGTGATCTAATTAAAAAATGAGTAAACATATAACTCATTCTTCTACAGAAATTTTTTAGACGGTGAGTATATATAGATACTAATGATTCAGTTGATATGAGTGGAAATAATTTTACAGGTGGTTCAAAATCAAGTATATCTTTATTGTATTCTTCCATCATCCCATAATGTTGCTTAAGCTTCTTTAAATTATTTGAATATTGGTTATATTTATATTTTGCACGGCGGTTATTTATACGAGATATTGCAGTGAATTTGCAACTTACCGAAAAACCCGTACCTCTTCCATATAATATTATCTTTGAACCTATACCAAATTTAGATGATACTTTTTTCCATCTCCCAAAAGCATGTCCTAATATATAACCCTTTTTGTCTATTAGTTTGACTCTAGCCTCTCCATAATTTTCTAGTTCCCAATATAAACTCATTTTAGATTTTTCATTTACTTTTACTAAAAATATATAAGGAATCATTGTATTTGAATCCTTATTTGGTATTTGTAAGCTACCATAAGAATCAAGTAAATTTCTATTTTCTCTTTCTTTACGATCTTTTAATAAGTTTTTTTCCATAATTTTTATTTCATTTCGCAATAGTTTTGCTTGTGCTTTAAAATGTTCTGCTTCTGGACTTACTACAAATATATTACTTAATCCAAACACATTACTTACAAGAACAGGAAATAGATGTACCAATTTTTTAAATAACATCTATTAAATTAACCATTTATGTTTATTACTCATTTGTAGAAAGACATATTCTTAACATATAATTATCAATAGCAATTATACTAAAAAATATACCACAAGAACACACAATAGTCAATATAATATATAAGTCTTTTTTCTGTTTGAAAAAAATAATTAGTAATAAAATCAGTATAACAAATAGAAAAAATATACAAATACGTTTATATAATGAATAAATAGTTAGAGATGACTTTTGAGATTCCAAATTAGTAAATACAATAACTTTTTGTCTACATACAACACATTTAGGATCACGTTTTTTAATATGCCACTCAACATAACATGTTTCACATATATGATGATTACATGATAGATTAATAAAAATGAAGTTGTTACCACTTTCGATATCATCATCTTCTTCTGAATTTTTTGTTACGAAACAAACAGGACAAGTATATATCATATCTTCTTAATAACTTCATATTTACTATATTGAATTAGTGTTAATTGGTTATGTTGAAAATGTATTATAAGATCTTAACTCTATTGAAAATAATTATAGTCACATCTGCATTTGTACCTAAAAATAAATCACAAATACCACTCACATTACAAAAAGGCATTTTTGAGAATGCTTTTAAGAATAAGTCTTTTGAAAATGAACCAGATTCGTCAGGTATATCTCAAAAAAAAACGGTTCCTGTAAAAATTGGCTCTATAACGGTTCAAGCTTTACCGAATCAACGCATTAAAGATGTAGTGCGTGCAGTAAACGCACCTATTAAATTTAATTGTGAAAATGGAAAGTGCGGAACATGTGAATGTAAAGTTGATGGTCGAATTGCACGTATATGTACAATGTATGTACCAGCACGTGGTTGTACAATTACTCGTAAATAATATTAGAAAAAAAAACTAAAGAATCTTAATTTTTTATAAATAATTAGTATAATGAAAGGTTATTTACCAATTATCTTAACTATTATTTTGATAAGTATGTTAATATTTATTATAAATAATACAAGACCAAAGATAAGTGTTTTAATATTAAGTTATAATAGACCAGAAAATTTAGATAAATCATTACCTATACTAAATAATTATCGTCTAATAGATGAAATAATTGTATCTCATGGAAGTAAACAACATTATAAAGAATTTAATTTTAGTAAGGTAAAAAATATACAAGATTTTGAAAATAACAAATTATATGGTGCTGCAAGACGATGGTTAAATATAGAATATATAAATAACAATATAGTATTATTTTTAGACGATGATATGTTACCTAGTGAATATCTAATAGCAAAAAGCTATTTCGTTTTATTAGTAAATTATTATAAAAATACAATTTACGGCACAATGAGAAGAAATTGTAATAATGCTGGCTATTCTTTTATAAATAAAAAAACGAATGATTATGATAGTATATTAACACCTTTTTTGATGTGTAAAAAACAACTAGTTATAGATTATTTAAATATCAACTTTAATGAAAATAAAAAATGGTTAATAGAAAACAATGGCAATGGTGAAGATTTAGCATTTAATATATTTATAAGAAATCATTACAATGAGAAACCGTTATATATATCGGGTAATTATGAAGAATTAAACAACTCAAATGGATATTCATCCATGTCTAAACATTATAAAAAACGAAATGAATTTTGTAAAAGATATAGTTAAAATTAATTGTTTTGTAAAAATGATTACTTTTTTTATAGTATTATTAAGAATACATACAATATGTCGTTTTTATTAGACAAACCAATAATAAACATTCCGCCATCTGAGCCATATTACAGCTGGTTGAGAGAGATTTACATTGTATTACAATTTAGTTTACCTGTTTCAGACCATGATCTTAGTAATTATGATAAGATAATAAAACTAAAAAAGAATACAAAAAAATTCAAAAGAATTGTTGATAAAATAGAAAAAAATTATATTACAGACTCTATCAGTGCTGATATCTCCACTAAAGAATATAATTTTATTGATTGTCTCCACCACCCGTTTCAACGAGAATTTTCTATGTGTTTAGTAAGTTCAAATGATTTATACGATGAAAGTAATACTCCTAGACAGAAATTTAAATACTATATTAAAGTTTTAGCAGAACTAAGTAAATCTTACCTTTATTATAAATATAAAGGCAAGCCGTATACAGAATGGAATTTGTTATGTCTTTATATCTTGTCAAGTCACTATTTTGATAAAATAGAAAATACTTTGGAAAGTCAGATGAATTTATCTAAAAAGTCTTTAATGTTGTTTAAGATTGACTTTTATAAAAGTATTATTGCTGGAAGAACATCATCAAAGAAATATGCATATTGGATAGGAAATGTTCCAATGGTTTTTGATATGACTATTATATGGAGTAAAAAATTTGGGAGTTGGGATGCTGAAGAAAATACGAATCCCCAATTTTACAAAAAAGACATTTTGTATAAACGTCTTGAACAATCAAAAAGAGAGTTACGTGATTTTACTAATAACGAGAAGTTACGCAAAGTTGTTTCTGATTTATTTCAGTCACAAAGTAAATATATTTCGTTAATCCGTAACCGATATATTCTAAAAGGTATTATAACAGAAATGAAAAACGATATAGAATTTTGGGATGACAAAGATTGTATTGGTGTAAAACTTCAAAATATTACTTTAAATATGCCAAACACTGAACTATTACAACTTGCTGAGAATTACCTCGAGGACGAACATTTTGAGAATTACTTTCAAAAATTTCTAAATAAAGAAGACAAAAAAGGACTCAAAAAAATTATCAAATTATTCTCACCTAATGACATAAAACACAATGTAAGTAATAAAAAAAAGGTTGAGCAATTATTTGAATTGTTTAAACAAAAAGGGACAGAGAATGAAGTAAATACGATCGGGAAATTACCATCTGACAACTTAAAAATAATTTATGAATACGCAAACATTTAAATGGTTATTACAATGTGCAACCTATAGTATACTTAATTATACCATTTTTTTAATGTTTTTATTTTGCTAATTTTATTTGAGAACATTACAAAATTAAAATGAATTAGATATGGACTTATTTTTGTCTTATTTCTTTCTTCATAGTAATATTTGCCGTTTGGATATAACTCAATTGGTAACATCTCGTAATTTATCATATTACGTTTTCTATTTACAAAATTCTGATCGTTAGGGTAATTTATGGACGTATCTATGTCGAACATTTTTTTGGTTCTAGTATTCGATTTAATTGCTAAAAAACCAGAACATATCTCGTCCGTCATGTTTTTACCTTTCCATTCACATTGTGCTAACATATCAAGATCTTTATTTTTTGTTAATTTTTCATAACAATATGTAATAAATTTACTATCTTCTACTACAATATCACCATCTATATATATTACTATATCCGATAGATCTAATTGTTCTCTTATAGATACTATTTTTTGTATTGTTACACGAGACCAATTTTTATCACAATATCTTGATGTTTCTTTGCATATATCTCCAAGTGATTGAACTTCTTCATAATTTTCACTTTTCAAAGTATTATAACATGTTTCATCAATTGTAAATATTTTAACAGGACATTTTATATTAATTCTATCAATTGATTTTATACAATTTTTTGTAATATTTAAATATGGAGTATTTGTTATTGTAATTAGTTTAACTTTATCATAAAATCCTGGAAAAATATTGTCAAAATTAACTGGCCAAAAAAAGGGAACATTTCTACAATCAGACCACATTGTACTGCGACGAATCATGCTTTCTTGTGATTCTCTAGGATAATTATTCATTATTAATCTACCAAAATTGTACTTAGTGTGTAGCATCTTCTCATAAACATTGTTCAAATATGTATCGTTTATTTCAGAGTAATCCGTTGTATATAAAACAGGAAGATCTTTTAATTTATTTTCCATATTTGTATTTCTTTCGATTATTGGAATTGCACCACAATAAAGTGATTCCCAATGACGATGAGTATCTATACCATTTCCTTCTGGACTAATAACAAATTTTGATCTCAATAGTATTTCATAGAAATTATCTAGTGCTACCTTGGTATTTCTAATATTGTTTTTGGTTATATTTTCAATTACTTTTTTTCTAGAGAAGCAATCTTTTTTACGTCTTTTTTCATCCATTGTAGGACTAAATGAAGAAGATACAATAAGACTTTTGTTATTTTTTTTTTACTTATAATATCATACAACATTTTTGGGGAACATCTATGTGATATACCTATTGGTTCATCTACCATCGCATCATCCCCTCGTTTATCCGTTCTATCAGATGAACTATTATATATAATATTTTCAATACTTAAATATGATGATTCTTGCCATTCTTTTAAAGTCATAATCAATTTGTTATTTTGTTCGATATCAATCGTACTAGTAACATAAGAAGTCATTCTTTTATTTATTATAATAGACTATTCTTATTAAAAAATATTTTATTGTAATATAAATTAAAAAATGATTATAAATCAATTATAATACTAAAACGATAGTTAGTCTACATGGGGTTTGAGTTTCAAATAATAGATTGGTTCTCAAGAGATGAAACTATACAATCTGAAAATGATGAAGACAATTCAGATGGAGATAATGCTCAACCTATATGGGATGAAGAAAACAAATTTAAAAAGAATAACAAACCACCTGAAGAATGCATTAAAAATCAATATGCGATCTACATGACAGGTAAAACATCTGAAGGAGAAACTGTAAATGTTAAAGTACTTAATTTTACACCTTTCTTTTGGATAGAACTACCTTCGGAATTTAAAAAACACCAAAAAGATACTTTACTTGAAGGTCTGCGATCTTTATTATACAGTAATGTTCAAGGTGAATTATTAGTAGACAGATGCAGCGTTCGTAAAAAATTTAAATTTAGAGATTATCAATGGAACAAACCAAAGCGGTTTATACAACTTGTCTTTAAAAGTCAAAAAACGTTAAAACAACTTTACTATAAACTAAAGGATCCAGTCACGATTCATGGTGTTGTAAAGTACTATAAATTCAATATATACGAAAAGAATATAGATCCTATACTTAGATTCATTCATATACGGGAGATAAAACCCGTTGGATGGGTAACATTAGATAAATATTCTAAGCAAAAAGAAGGATACAATACATATGCAAAACACAAATTTCAAGTAGACTGGAAAGATGTGAATCCTAGTGAAACAACAAGTATTGGTAAATTAAGGATTGCATCTTTTGATATTGAAGCTGATTCAAGTCATGGTGATTTCCCAATTGCTAAAAAGGATTATTATAAATTAGGACAAAACATATGTGAGATGATTAAACTATTGAAAAAAAGAGGAAAGACTGTAACTCCTACACACATTTCTAAGTGGATAACGTCTGCATTTAGACATTATGATGACAGAAGTCCTAAATACGATTCCGAAATTCTTGACAAAATAAAAGTGATATATCTTAAAAATAAACATGAATTAGAATTAAGATCTATATATCAAATTGAGCAAGAATGTTATGAAGCAATTGATTTAAACGATATCAATAAAACGACTGCAAAACTTGTTCGTATATTTAATAAAAATTTACCCAGTGTGAAAGGTGATAAAGTTATTCAAATTGGTACTGTTTTAACGGATTACGGAACAGGAAATATAACCAGACATATCGTAACACTAGGAACATGCGATAAAATCAACGGTACTCAGGTTGTAGAATGTAAAACCGTAAAACAATTGTATGTAGAATGGATAAAATTCATAAAACAACAAGAACCTAGTGTTCTTACCGGTTATAATATATTTGGTTTTGATTTCAAATTCTTATGGGAATGTGCAGAAGAATACAATTGTGTTTCAGAATTAAAATCAATAGGACCTATACGTAATCATGATAGTAAATTACTACATAAAGAATTACAATCATCTGCACTTGGTCAAAATCATCTCTATTATTTAGATACCCCTGGAATAATTCTAGTTGATTTAATGAAAGTCATACAAAGAGAACATAGTTTGTCTTCCTACAAATTAGATAATGTTGCTGTTGATTTCATAAATGGTATTATTACAGGTATATTAGATTCAGGACGCGACGATGTATTGCGTGTATCTACTAAATCTACATTTAGTCTTCAGAAAGGTCAATACATTATGTTTCAAAAATCAAGTATTATTGGGAAAGAAAATATTGATAGCAAACGACTTGTAGTAGATTTTTCACCAAATGAATGGATAGAAGTAGAAGGTAAACATCATTCATTTGATGAAGAAGCATTATTCGCTAAAAAATCGTACCTATGGGCGGTTGGTAAAGATGATGTATCGCCACAAGATATTTTCAGATTACAAAACGAATCTTCTGCTGGACGTGCAAAAGTTGCTAAATATTGTGTTCAGGATTGTGAGTTATGTATTCATTTAATGCAAAAACTAGAGATTATTGCAAATCATGTTGGTATGGGCAATGTTTGTTTGGTTCCATTGTCGTATTTATTTATGAGAGGACAAATGATAAAAACGTTGAGTCTTGTATCTAGTGAATGTAGAAAAGATGGATATTTGATCCCAGAATTACCAAAACCACCAGATGACGTGAAAGAAAGTTATGAAGGTGCAGAGGTATTGGAGCCAGTACCTGCTATTTATTTGAATAATGATCCAGTAAGTGTTTTAGATTATGGGTCTTTATATCCATCATCAATGATAGGAAACAACATCAGTCACGATACAATTATCAAATCGCAAGAATATTTGGGTGATTCAGGTGCAAAATTATTGAAAGATATGAATATTGAGTATACAGATGTTACTTATGATAATTATTTAACCATTCAAAAAGGAAAATCTTGGATTAAGAAGGTTCATCCTACAGAGAAAACTGTAACATGTCGATATATTCAACCCCCTTTAGATAAAGACGGAAACACAATAGATAAAAAAAGAGGAATTTTGCCTAGAATTTTAATGAAACTTCTTGCTGCAAGAAAAGCAACTCGACAAATGATTAAAACTGAAAAAGATCCGTTTAGGATCTCCGTTTTAGATGGTTTGCAATTAGCATACAAGATCACCGCAAATTCATTGTATGGTGGTGTTGGAGCAGCAGTAAGTGCATTGTATTATAAGGATATTGCAGCATCAACAACTGCAACAGGAAGAGAGCACCTATATTTAGCAAAAGATTATGTGAACAAACATTATCCAGATGCTGAAGTAGTTTATGGAGACACTGATTCAATATTTGTAAATTTTAAATGCCGTACTGAAACTGGAAAAATGATGCTACCAAAGGATGCTTTGCAAGCTTCAATTGACAAATCTATAGAAGTTGAGAAAGGTATTCAACCCTTACTTAAATATCCTCATAAGTTAGAATATGAGAAAACGTTCACTCCGTTTATATTATTCAGTAAAAAGAGATACATTGGTAATAAGTATGAGTTTGATATAAACTCTTACAAACAGTCTAGTATGGGTGTTGTAACGAAACGCAGAGATAATGCACCAATTGTAAAATATACATATGATGGTATTATTTCAAGAATAATAAATCAGCAAGATATACCAGAGAGTATAGTATTTCTTAAAGAAACTATAAAAAAGATATTAAATGGTAATTTTGGTATAAATTACTTTATTATCACAAAGAGTTTGAGATCAGAATATGCGAATCCCGAACAAATTGTTCATAAAGTGTTAGCAGATAGGATGGCCCAACGCGATCCAGGAAATAAGCCACAATCAAGTGATAGGATACCTTACGTTTATATTTATAACAAATCATTTAATAAAAAATCTTTACAAGGTGAAAGAGTTGAGCATCCAAATTATATATTGCAGCATAATTTACCTATTGATTATTTATTCTATATCACAAATCAAATTATGAAACCCGTTTGTCAGATTTATGGATTGGCTCTAAACCATTTGGAAGGTTATTCAAAGAAAGATTCTTATTGGAAAAATCTAGAGAATGAATACAAAGGAAAGGGTTATACAACTTCAGAGATAAGAGAACGTGTTATGAAGAAAAAAGCAGAAGAGGCACAGAAATTGTTGTTTGAACCTATCGTCAAAAATGTAACAACAAAAAGGAAAGCATCTGGAGAAGGATTGCTAAAAGGTCAAAAACAAATAACAAGTTTCTTCACAAAAAGAACAAATTAAGAGAGTGCTATAAAAAAATTTTTTATTTAACAAAAATGATTTTGCTAATGTAAATAATATGAAATACTAAGTAATAATGGAGTCTGCTTTTATTCATAATTTAACATTGAAAAGGTCAAATAGTCATAATACATTATGCTATATGAAGAGATCAAATAGTCGTATTATGTTAAAAGATTTGGTGAATAATCTAAAAAAAAGCAGTAGTAATAATTCATTAAAGAATTTGTCTGAATTAGAAGAAGAAGAGCAGACAACGCTTTTTAAAAACTTGTATTCTAACATGAAAAAAAATACTAACCAGAATACAGTAAAAACATTAAATGAATTAGAAGACGATGAGAATGCTATAATCAATGATATAATTGAACCAGTGTCATTTGAGTGTGGAAATAAATTAACAGATTATGTTGAGGATGGACATATAATTGATATTTTCGGTGATGATTATCCTATCAGAAATGCAATGCTACTATTATTATATGCATCTTTTAATAAGATAAGAGACTTTCCTAAATTACTTAAAAACAACGATAATAGTATCAGTCCTTCTTTGTTTTTAGAATTTTTAGCACCAATTTTAGTAAATACTCTTATGAAAAATTTGATAGGAACAGGTATTCATGAGTTTCTTCATCAAACTATATACAAAATTCACTAAATACATAGCTAACTAGATACTCACCCCTTATTTGGACATACATATCCTTGCATATACATACCCCTTATACATAATTTCCCTTATTTGGACATACATACTCTTGTACATATAATTCAAATACTGAGCTTACAGTAATAATTAATATAAGATATCTCAAGGAAGATTAAATACATTTTTTAATT
>MDSV01187848.1_pt1 | contig 33609 bp, 13 predicted proteins | sample 810851 | NCBI WGS metagenome assembly MDSV01 (sample SAMN05326640, study PRJNA326480) | marine metagenome | isolation source: seawater | place: Atlantic Ocean: North East | collected 2012 | reverse complement strand
TGCTTTGAAGGCGAGGATTGATGAAGGATCATTGACTCTTGCTAGTGGCGGTTTAGTTGCCTATAAAGCTGGCGGAGGGTCCATATTCAAGCCTAGAGGTACAGACACAGTTCCCGCAATGTTAACGCCGGGCGAGTTCGTTATAAAAAAATCTGCTGTAAATAAGGTTGGCGTTGGTGCTTTATCTGCGATTAATAATGGCGGATCTCCTGTATATAAAGCTGAGGGCGGATTAGTTGGTGGAGATGACGGCGTTCGTTTGACTGCTAGAAATATGGGAGTTAGACAGCTAAGAGCCGCTTTTGGTTTACCTGCAGCTCAGGCTTATAATAAGAATAGCGTTGCTGATCTGATTGCCGCAACTGGAGCAGATAACTCCCCATTCAAAACCATTAAAGATACACTTGACATTATTTCTAATTACCAAGATGTATTCTCTACAATGAGTAATACTGGAGTTAGCATCAAGCCGGAAATGAAAGAGAGATTCCAGTCTATGATGGGAGATATCTCTGGTTTGACAATGGATAGACTAGATCAAGCAGCTACTTCTCTTGGCCAATATAATCCCGGATTCTTTGCGGGTCTTGGAGCATTAAACTCAATGGCATCCTCTGGCGCTATTTCTTCCGAAGGATCTTTTGGAGTTTCTGGTAGTCCATCTTCAGGAGGTAAGCTTTCTAAAGAAGAAGCGAAGAAACAGAGAGCTGAACAAATGAAAGATAGGCGACATGCTAAAAATATGGTCCCTGAACCTAGGTTTGATCGTAATGGTAACTTAGTCGCCCCGCAACCGGGAGAAGATAGAAAAAAAATACCTTACCACGAGTTTGTCCAAAGAAGAGACGCAGCAAGAATTGAAGCAAAGGATAGAAAAGCTAGAGAGCAGGAAGCGGCAGCTAAAGCGGCAGAGCTAGACAGAAAGAGAGTAACATCGGCGGAACATCTTGATTCGCCAGAGGGCTATCCAAGCATGTTACTTTATCCGAGACATATGGCAGGACTCTCCCTACCTTCGGGTACTGATGGAGCTCGCCCATATATACTGGGCGACAACGCGCATCTTCCAGACACTCCAAAGTACGGAATAAAAAACCATGAAACACTATGGGAATTGTATGGAACAAGATACAATGAGTGGGTTAAGATGCACGAGGATAAATATTACGAAAGACTACAAGCCGCTCAAGCCAACACAGATGAGATGAATTTTCTTGAAGCGAGAGGGATGGGTGTCGGAAGCGCTGATGTTACCACTGGTCGAGGGACTAGTGGTATTATGACTCAAAAAGAAAGAGTTGCCGAACAAAAACGAAAAGAAGCCGAAGCTAAAATGAAGAAAGATATAGCGTCCCAATTTACTCTTGCAGGTTATAGACCAAATTTGATGCGACACGAAAAATCTATGAATATGGATGGATCAACTAAAGAGGGATGGACATCCACAGGCAAATCAGACAAGGCGGCTCGAGATCTATGGGAAGCATGGATGCCGATCCACGACGAAGCGGGTCATGGGACTAAATACGGTCATTTGTTTATAACAGAACCCCCTAATCCAAAGATGGGTTATCCGGGAACAGCACCAAGACCGGGGCTGGAAGATTGGAGCGACTATGTAGACTTATGGCTGAAGGAACAAGGGGCTTATAAAATCGGAACCAATTTAATGGACGATAAATTTTTCTCCATGGGGCCTTGGTGGAAATACTCAGCTTGGGCTCCAAAAGTGAACGATATGGGAGATGGGTGGAGCTATCACCGGATGAACGGTATCGACTACACTGTTCAAGGCTATCGGAACTGGTTACTTGAACGCCTCGGAAAGTTACAGCAGTCTGGCATGTCAACGCTAGGAGAAGATGACGTACTTGCAACCGCTGGATACAAGCCTAAAGAAATGAGCGAATATGCGAAAGCAGAATACAGTAAGAAGTTCGAGGAAGCACGTACTGGCAATGAAGATAAATTAGGTCAAACTATAACTTGGGGGATGATCGCAGACGAAAATGCGGCAAACATACAAGCGGTTAAGAATTGGGTCGGTGGCCATATGAGCGCTGCGGGAGAAGCAATCGACGCAGGTTCTATGCGTATTGGTGCAGCAGTATCAACCATGGGTGTAAGCGAAATCGTTCGCGGCGCGGATGAGAATACAGGAGTTAGTGACCTGCAAGAAATTGGTATTGCGAACAATTTGAACTATGATAAGACTATGGATGCTCTCTGGGCAAGAGCGACTGGTAGATACCATAGAATAGGCGCAGAGCGGGCGGAAAGTATATCAGCTAAAGTTCGGAAGATTATAGCTTCTGAAACAAGTGGTCATCGCTCTCCTAGTCAAGATAAGATTGACAAAGTCGATCTTAGTGGAGAAGCGGCTCAAGGCATGATCATCAAAGAATACCAAAATCTTCTAAATGACATTTCTGGTGCCGAAGCGATGCAAGGGTTCTTTGAATCCTCTCCAGCTATAGGGGTTGCGTGGTCTCCATATCAGGCGACTGGAGCTCCAGAAGAGTTTGCAGCTCTCTATAAGAGATACCAATCTGAAGTACGAAACCATATGAAGAAAACATTTTACGAAGCTTATGGTCCAAACGTTAGAAGTTATGTTAGGGACCCGTCAAACGCTAAACTTTCGGTGCAAAGCACTGGAGGCTTAGGCGGATCAATATATATGACTGAGAGAAGAGGTATAAAATATGCTGAAGGCTTTGCAAGTGGAGGTGCAGTAGATACCGTACCCGCAATGCTGACTCCCGGTGAGTTTGTGATGAATAACAGTGCCGTCAGCAAATATGGTACAGGCTTCATGAAGGCTCTAAATCAAGGTAGAGTTCAAGGATTTAACAAAGGTGGGGTTGTTTATGCTGCAAATGGTAGTCAAGGTGGTGTTTCCGGAGGCTCTGGCATTGATAATATAATGGGTGGAAACTCAGATCAATTAGAGAGAATAGCTCAAACCTTCGCACTTGTAATGAAGGCTTTTACAAGCGTAGCTAATATATTTGGTAATATGAGTATGACTCATCAAGTTAACTTTGGTGGATCTATTAAGATTGACTTCCCGAATGCAGACATGATATCAGCATCAATAGCTCAAGGAGCTGCGGCACAGATATCACAAATGGTTGATGAGAAAATTGAGAGTGCAATAGAAAACTTACAGAATGGACCCGGTTAACGGATTTAATTAATGGCTTATAATAATTACCGAAAACAAAAGAACCAGAAAAAGAGCCTGTTCATACAGAATGATCAGACAGGTACTGGCGGTGTATCTCAACGTAATAATACGATACCTTTGGGATTTTACGCTCAAGACGGTATAACTGAGTTCAATGCGTATAATGACAGGGTAAGTTCACTTGCTAATGCAGCGAGGTGGAGTAGTAACTTACGAGATAATGATGGGAATCTTATAAACGAAAGAAGAGATGAATTTTTTCATGGCGATGAAAGTAGAGAATCCTATGGTCAGGGATTACCACCAAACGCTATAGAGATCGCTGATGACATGGCTATTGTTGCTACATCCGAACATACACAAGACCTAATGTATGTCAATGACGAGATGCCGGGCTGTGCCTACATCTTAGTCCAAAGAAGCTGGGAAAGTTCTCACGGTTTTTCCTCGTCGTCAGACTGGAAGATTGCGCACGGAGCGAATGGTGCTGAGCCTAATCAATTGGGAACAAGCGACTCCAATGACTTTCATAACATAGCCTTACTTATTCCATATAATGGGTTTACTAATTATGGTAAAAGTTATATCGACTCATCTGACCGTAGTACTATTCCTGTTTTCCGTTATCTAGATCAGCTACCGACTCCACCAGAGCCTGACTACATTGCTTATAAATATGAAATGGACGATGGGTCAGGTAAAACCATTACGTATGAACTTTCTTTTGATTCTCTTACACAGGATTTTAGGTATAATACCCTCAATAAAGGAGGTCCTGTATTCACCTCACACGGAGAGGAGGTTGCTCTTCCCGGCAATCTTATATCCCCTCATGACAGTCCTCACGAAGGAGCGAGGCATATGGGCAGTTTAGCTAAAGTTGGGACCTTTGTAAGTAGTATTGATCCTTTTAACGGATGGCGAGATAATATTGGAGGCTCGCCGTTGACATATTCGGTTGATGGGTTTGCCTACAATAACCAAGCGTCAGGAAACATTAAAAACGAAACTATTATAGCAAATCTGTTTGGTGGAATGTTGATAGACGGTAAGGCTAAAGTGTCAACAGGATTTAACCTTGACAACGCGTTGAACGCAATGCAAACAGTTCAACTTACTGATACAGCGTTAAGAAGTCATCAAGCAATCCAAAATGTCTTCCGTACCAGCAATACAATACTTCTTTTGCCGTCAGCGCTAGTTAGTCAAGGAGGCGGGGAAGATTCTGGAGCGGTTGAATATGGTCTGGCTCCTTTAGACTTGGCGGTTGTGGATGACGATAGCTACAGATATATGAGAAAGGGGCGAGTTCGTGAGTGTGGAAAAGTTGATATTTACCAAAGAAGAAGAGGGACTATTACGGCAGTATCTGGTAACAGAATAACGGTTGCCGGCCCTTCCGGAAAGGGAGATATATTAGCGGATGGAGATATTATTAAGATTAGCTCTGCTCTTCATGAAGAAACAGGGGTAAGGGGCATACATCCTCTTAATGGTGTTAAATATGTAAAAAAGATCAACGATACCCAATATGACTTGTACGATGATCCTCAATTTGAGATTGGTACCTCAACAGCAGCGATACGTGGCCTAAGTGGTGTTACTTGGACTCATTTTGGGTCTACAGATGACGGAGGCGCTGGATCTTGGAGATTGTATGATACCATCTTCTCTCCTAATGGAATGAACGGATATGAAGGTCTTACAAAGACCCAAGCGTTGAAGAGTGTTATGGATCTGCCAGACTTATTTGCGACCAGCTCAATTTCAGTGCTTAATCCTACCGAATCAGAGAAATTAAACGATGTGAAATATCACATGGCTCACCACCCTCAGACTATCCCAGAATCTCAAAGTGTTGTAGATGCTGCATCTTCAGGGAGACACTTGTATGATGGATACAGGTTTGGCGAATCTATAGATATAAAAAAGCAGCCCGGAGAAGACTTCTATTGGCTAGCTATTGGTGAGCCGGGAAAAACCAAGCCTATATTCCATAGCTCTATGCTTCAAACTGATTATGAAGAGAGCGCGGATATGTATGACGCAATATATCCGCATGGCTGGACTGACAGCTATGGTAAGAAACTCGAAAAGATGCCCGGCACCCCTACTATTGATCAATACACCCTCTTTAGCCTATTTACTTCAGAACATACCAATAAAGGTATGGAGCATATGCCAATAGCGTATCATACGCCAAAAGACAGGCTACTGCCAACTGAATATGTGACATTTAAGTCGTCCTCATCTAGTTCGGTAAGAGACAATGTTACTGGAGATAGTTATGAGACAGATTTTGAAACGCCAATGTCTGATCCGAGCGATGATGGTTCGCCAACCGATGGTCCACCTACGGACTATAGTGATTATGATTATGACGATCCAACTGCGGGCGATTCAGGCGATACAACCTCGGATTATGGCACTACAGAAGGGTCAGAGGGTACAGACGGCGCGGTAGAAGGCGGAGACTTTGACTCCAGTATGACCGAGCCTGAAGTTAGCGATAGGAGTTCTGAAAAAGAAGAACCTGTTGCAATCCCAGAAGATGAGGTTGACAACACAGAGTATGATTTTACAACATATTTCACACCAATTTATAGACCCAAACATGAACCTCATGGGCGAGTACATTTATATAAAATTAGAATCGAAGACGGCTCCATATTCGATATAGTTCATCACGGAACAGTAGATGCTTCTACCTACAATCCTTTAGTTTGTGCCGCACCAAAGTTCTGTATGGATTACAGTGGTGAAGCTATAGGAAATCCTGAGAACGTATGGGCTACAGAAACAGATTTTTCTAGCGAAGTAACAACCTTAAATGGGTCTGATTTTAATCCTCTGTTCTTTAGCGATTTTGCATCTCTGTATTGGTACAAGGCTATGGTTAAAACTGCTCAAGAGCATTGCCTGTATAGCAGATTTTTTCAGGGAGCTTTAGCGATTGAAGACCAAGGAGGAGGCCAATGGACTGAATGGGTCAGCCATCTACCCAAGGGGCATAGGAATTTCTGGTCGTCCGGATATCGGCAAAGTAGGCTTGATGTGCCAGCTTCTAAACAACTTGGGTTTGATCCGACTTCACATATGAATACTCTATACAAATACAATCCGTATGGAGTAGGTACAGATCCTTGGCGATACCATACCTTTTTTAAGAAGGGCGGTTATTTTAGAGATACTATAAACAAGTTGGGCTGGGGTGATCAGCCAATGAGTGGATCGTTTCGTGGGACCGGAGGCACTGTAGAGACTAGAAAAGACCCCCGAGATGTAGCCGGTAAGCCTATACATGGACACCTCGCAGACGCGCAGTGTAGTTCATATATTAGACCTGATGATAGAACCCTTAAGATGAAGATAGTATATCGTCGTAGAAGTATGGATGACATTGGCTATTTAAGAAATGTAAAAGCTTGGCTCACAGATAGAACAGAACAATACGTATTAAAGTACGGTCAGTCTGGAGGTTTAGAAGATGGCGCCCAGCTACAACGTCCGCAACCATTCGGATTTGCTACAGAGTCGATTAAAACTGCTCCAGCCTTCTTTGGGGGCAGATACGTATGGAATAGTCCTAGAGAAGAATTATATATAAACGAAGCTTTATATACAGAACTCGGCAAGCGAGCACTTAATGATCCTTCTTTAATGATGGCCGACCAAAGTACGCCAAAAGATTTTGCGCTTGAAGAGTATATTCATTATGAAATTCTCTCCGCTGGATATTGCTATTTAGACGAGTTCGGAAAGTCGGTTGCTATACAGTGTTCTGAAAATGCAGGAGAGATTCCTAAACTGGCGATAGGAAACAATGTTATAAACGAGCTGGGCCCAGTGAGTACGCCAGCAACTAAACAGCTAGAAGTGTATAAGAAATATATAGAAAACCAAGACAATAAAGGAAACCCAACAACAACTTGGTCTGGATATGATAGCAAACTAATTGAATGGACTAATAAACATAACGCTGGTAATACCAACGGCGCTGGCGTAGGCACCATTCATATGTTTAACATAGTTGAACCTATAGCTTATGAATCCAATGCTGCTTGGCAGGCAAGAAACATTCATGCATATTCCGATACAGGAGGTTTCACGAAAATAAGAGATCTCGCACTTTCTCTTTATCACTTCAACGCTCCATTTCCCAACAAGAGCTGGCGCGTAGACTTTTCTGACCTGAGTAAAGCAGAGATTGTAGATTACGGTAGGGGTCCGGGACGTATGTCGCCGGACGATTCGTTTAGAATGATAGTCCCTGACATCAGATGGAATGACAGACCTAGAGGTTCTGTTCCTGCCCGCACTCCAGAAGGAGATATTTATTATCCTTTGCCCATAACTATACCGCGTAGAGCTACGATAGGAGTTCAAAGCAGAGGGTCGGGTGGAGTAAGGTCTGTGGGAACTGATGGTCGCATTTCTTCCTTTGATGAACTTGATGACGTTCTTTCTTCGGGTATTGGCCTCGCTAATATTGACGCCGTTGGTATAGTGCGATATGACTACCACTTTGGCAATACTTTAGTTTGGAAAGATGGTGACCTCTCTTGTTCGGACAAAGATAGAATATTAGTATACGACCATAAAGGAACCACTAAAGATATCAAGTACACTTTCAAGGTACAAGAATTTGACAAGGCCCGATCCCCTTGGGACTTTATCATCACTCCGGACTCACCTTATTGGGAGCAATCACTTCAACAAAATTTTGGGGTTCCGGGTGATCCGACTCCACGCTTTATCATTGACTGGCAAGACTTTCAATCTCTCTATGATGGATTTATAGATGACTGGTATTACACGTTTGACAACGGAATAAACAAAAGAAATAAAGAGAATGGATATGATGTAGATCAAATTGCAATACGAAGACAGCTTGATTATGGGGCTTTTGGATATTTAGCAGGCCGAAATGGATTGTCTACCTATAACTTTTATGAAAAGGGACAAGACTTTTATAAGACACTTAATGGTAGGACATATGTAGATCCATATGAACCCAATTTTGACGGTACTGTATGGGACTTTAATTTTAACCCTGCTACCCTGTCTGAATCTAAGTATAATAACTTTTTAACCAAGCCTCAGATAGCAATAGATCAACTAAGGGCTACTTGGTACTTTAATAGGATTGAAACTCCCGACACCACGTATTCAGCTTCCTACAACTACACCGGAGATAGAACTGTTGGGGATTCTCCTCATGCTATGCAGAGCACTCACTTCGGGGCTGTGATAGGTAGAAATATTACCGATATTCAGATCATGAATACGGGGACGCCAAGATTCCCATTTAGAAAATTTAGTGCTAGTCTTCTTGCTTGTGGCCGCCCTAGAACTAACGGCTACAATCTTGCGAACAGTAGGTTACCTGATGCTATTACCCACTTTCCTGAATGGCTTAATTCAGATCCGGCGTCTATCGCATTTTTTGGGCGTTTAGATTTTTCTCAAAATGGTTGGCCTCACGCTGTAGATAAATATGACAGCCTTGATTTTACACGCCGTAGATTTATCGGAAAAAGCTCCTCTGGCGAGGAAACTAAAGCTTTCGCGGATGGCAGGGAGCCGGGTCCAGAAACTAGAACTTGGGACTGGAATGTTGGTAGATGGATGCTTGTTCCAAAATTAGAAAGCGGAGAGACTAACGATAATATTGATTGGGTCCTGCAGGACCCCGGTGACAGCGGCTTTGCCTTCAACAGCTCTGCGTTTCATAATGTTTTTAATGATAAGGGCGATAATGAATGCATTATGGTCAAGTACCCTGAGTATGACATTGATGTCTTAGAAGTCGAGGGTTATGTTAGCAACAGATCAAGAAATAGCGATATGATTTCTTACTGGCCCGCCACAAATTCCATATATCGACCGGGTCTCGTTGGAGGGGCGGAGCCGTACCAGAAAGTTCCTCGTGGAGAGCCAGACTATTTCAGGGCGGATGGCGACCTGCTAGTCGTCAGTAAGATGATTGATCACAATGAGTTTGGTCATCCTCTTCCTAACTCTGAGTCGGTTTGGAGTGATACTTGGTGGTTTAATAATGTATTTCGATATGTCGGCAACAGATATAGGTTTAAAAATCTTCATGAGAGGTATCATGCGGGTCTAAAAAGAGAGGTCGCGCTACAAGTTTTCCAAAAGGATATTAATGGGAAATACAGACCTATACAAATAATTAGAGCTATAGCTCCCCAAAATATGAGTGGGGTTGATGTGCTGGCTGCTGGATCAAAAGGTGTTGATGGACCGTTTGCGATTAAAGCCACATCTACTAGCGGTAGAACTAAAGGTCAGGGGCCGGGCTACTATTGGCCGTTGTACACAAACCGCAGTCATGCAGAGCGTGACGCTCGTTATGGTAAGTTTTCTTGGGAGGACGCAAATGGTGTCCACTGGTCTTTTGATGCGCGTATGAATGCGAATTGGCAGGGCCCTGATATGCCAGCTAGCGTACATACTCACACTTTTGAAGAGTATCCCGGAAAAATATTCTACATGCCCACCACTTTCCAAAGGCACAACGCAAATAGTGTTGCACTGCCCGGACTTGCTACAACAATATATAGAGATGGTGAAGTATGGTGGACAACTTCAGGCAATCGAATTACGGACAAACGGGGGATGGGGAATTATTCCACCTCTATAGGCGCTAGCCGACGAAATACTCCCGGAATGCCTATAAAAGAAGCTGATGACTTCAATACGATGACACCGTTTTCTGGAATAGACTTTGATGGCAATATTAAATCCAATAGAGGCAAAGATCTCGCCAGCTTTGATGTGTTTTCAGGCAAGATAATACTAACAACATCTGACGGGGAGGTTGCTCTCTTCAGCGATAGCCATAGACAGACATTGCCTTTGTTAAATGAGGATACACAAGAAGTAAGACTGAGACCTTACTTTGGATACGAAGAGACATTTGATTATGTTGATTCATCAGAAAAAGCAGCTTGGAATGTTACTAACCTTTATGATTATTCCAGAAAAGCTACAGACGTTTTGAACGTATACCAGAACGTAGAAGATAACTCTGACGGACATAATTGTTTTGTTACGGCATTTAACGTGCCTTTAGATCCAACTGCTTTCGATGGTAACATTTTAAGAGTCATTACAAGCATAGAGTTAGAGATTGAATCTACGATTGAAGCGGCTAGTTATCATGGTTACAGAGGTAATGATGGAGATATGCTTTCTGCGAATACAACCGTGAGGAGCCGTTTTACTCCCGTTGTGAAAGTTCACAATGTAGATCCTAGAAATTCAATCGAATTAGCACAAAATAAAAAATCCGAATTTGGTCTATCAGATACAGGCAAATTTTTAGGGCCTGCATATTATAGAGGAGCTAAAGATACGGGCGCTATAGTGCAGCCTTTAGAGACCCCTCGTCGCTCCGGCCCATATTGGTTAGCTAAATATGAAATTCCAGTCAATTACATAGTCGCAACCGATATAGTAAAGGACGAGTTCTACAATAGAAATATGTATGGCAACGACGGACAAGGACAGTATGCTGACTCGGAAGGCAATACTAATAGCTATGTCTTTGCTTTTGATGACAAGAACAAGAATGCTTATACGGGCGGAAATAGAGAAATTGAAAATAGTCTCATAGTAAGTATCTCGGCGGGAACATCCATACCTCTTATTGGCCCGCAATTTTCAAATCCGGAAGACATGTTAGACCTTTCCTTCCGATATGACAGTGAGGCAGTCGCGCAATACAGGACTGGCGAATATTCATCAACAGACAGTATTGATACCGGAGCTATAGCTTATAGTGGAAAAGCCAATAAAGAGCACTCAATTTCAAACTCTTTTAGAATAGGCAAAGCTGTTTTAAAGTATAAAGATTACGATATTGCTAAAATCAGAAAGTTTAATTGTGATTTTTATTACAATAGGAGTCAGCGAAGATATTTTAATCGTAGCTATAACACAAGTGTTGGCAGCTTCAATGAAGGCCTTGAACACGATCTTTCTGACGGAAATATTATAAGAATTGGAAACTCTGAATCTGCCGCATACTTTGATGAGCAGAATGAAAATGGAGAGCCAAATATACTACTCGGTGCACATACAAGCTCACTACAGGTGATATCAGCACAGTATGATAAGACTGCCGGAACTTTAATAGCTATGAAGCCTAATCTTGATTTAGGTGAAGACGCCGCTTATTCAGAACGTGTAGAGAGTAACTATCGTGTAGGGCAGTTTAACGATAAAGTTCGGAAGGATCTGTATTCAACCCCTTACTTACCTATGGGTGCCTATAATGCACCATCAGTAATATCATCTTCAGGTGACTACGTAAGACACTTGTCATTTGACGTTCATAAACCTCAACGTTTATCTTTACACTTGCCGTCTTATCCAATGGAAAGCGGAAAAGCTGTACTTACAGGACGTGGACATTCTTCTATTAGTAGTGGCACTAGTGTGCATGTGAGTGGTGTTATGGGGTTTGATGGAAATATGAACCTTCAGATTAATCCGACTCCAACTACAGGCAACTTTGACATGACGTTCTACAAACCAAAGGGGTTTGAATGTGGAACTTTCGGCTTATATGGACCTCGAATTGGCGGAGCTTTAAATTCTGGAATTGCAACTCTAGTATTTCCGGGAGGTAGTGGCGTGTCTGAAGGAATGACCTTGAGAGCCAGTAACGACCCACTGATCGCAAGCGTCGATTTGTTTGTTAACGTGCCAATACCTGTGACTGGAGGTCTAAACTTGACATCTCCTAGTGGTCATGGATACTGGAATAGTATTCCCTGTATAGATGGAAATCTTGTACTAATGGGAGCTCCCTCTGGCACAAATACGATGCCGTTACATATGGGCAGATGGCGCAAGCATGAAGCAATGAATCTGGCAACTTCTGGTCCTGTGGTAGTTTCTCCAACAGGTGCTGATCAGAAACCTTCTGGAATGGCACTGAATATGAACACAAGGCCCCACAATAGCGGTACGCTATACACGTTTGGTGTTGGTGCGGCAAGTTCAAACACAAACCTATATATTGGTAGACAGAGAGAAGCTGCGCCTGCGCCGTTGTTTATGCTTCAACCAAAGAGGTTGCCTTTTATAGACCCTCAATCTCCACCTACTTATGAACCGGACTCCGAAGACTCTATTCAAATACCCACTTTGTTTATTTCGGGTTCTTTCATACCGACAGCAAATAGTCTGAATCAAAACTATTCTCATCAAGACAAGTTGAGGCTTCCGATTCAGGCGTTTGATAGGTCTTCAAAAGCGGAGCCTACCATTGCTGCCACAAGGACGAACTCTATTGAAAGAAGCAGATATACCGACCAGACTACCGCAGGCTTTGGGTTTAGGAGAAAGAACTCTATTGGCTCAACCATGGAGACTTACAGCGGCGTTTATGCTTACAATTTCTATGAGAATGAATCAACAAGAAAAGCTTATGATTCAAATGGTAAGTATTTAGCTATAGCCACGAACACCACATATGGTGTTCCAACTATACAAGTATTCAAAATTTCTAACCAAAATACTGTAGTCTGGGAATTTGAGTTTACTGGATTAATTGCTGAGCTTAACAAGAGAGGCAATGCTTTCCCTAGAGATACACAGTTTTACTTCAAGTCTTTGAAAATATCTCCGGGTCATAAGATAGCAGCCTCACTTAGAATTAAACGAGCTTCTGGGGAACTGAGAGATCTTATTATAATATTAGATCCAGAGCACGTAGAAAAGACGGAGATCTCTAGACGTTTAGAAGACTTATGCGCTTTAGAGCCTAGAACTCTGATTACATATAGGACTGAAGTGAATGAAGGCTGGACTATCAACAAGATATTCTTCTCAGAAAGATGGAACGAAAACACTTCAGCTACTGAGGTTATAAATAAAATAATAGGAAACTCGCTAGAGTGGAAGGGTGAAGATCTCTATTATGACAAGCAAAGCGCCGAGTATGCCGGAGTTTTCTCCCGTTCTGATGACGATTCTTTTGCTGCTGAAAAGAGGCAAGTCGGATTTTCGGATACTAATGACGGAGCTGGCTATCATAGAAATGGCAACAATCTTCCTGTAGGCACGAAGGTGGGATTTGGATACAAGATAAAGATTGTAGACGACTTGATGTTTGTCTCCGCTCCAATGCTTGATCCATACATTTCAGAAAGCACTTTGCAGGCGGTTAATGTTTCTAATCCGGTTGGTGCAGTATATGTCTTTACTTATGATGGATTTTCTTGGAATTATACAGACACAGTATATTCCGGTGGTTATACTAAAGATGATGTAGCAGGTCAGTTTAATTGTGGCTATGACTTACATCTATTCGGGTACGACATTGACTATAGTACAGACAGTAAGATTTTAGCAGTCGGAGAGCCCGGAAAGTCTACTGTCTACAAGTTTCATGTTACTGATTCTGGAGACGCTAGATACTTAGAGTCATACACTGGAGCTGGTTCGATGTATGCAGCTTATGTTGCGCTCTCATCTGATAGTTTGTTTACTTCATCTCTAGGCCTTGCTGGTACTATACTAGATCCCGTTCATGCTTACGGGTTCTTGTACAACAGAAACCATACAGCGCAAGAGGTAAGAAACTATATTCCTGTTGGTGCAAAGATAAAAAGCTTTAGTGAAAGTATAACTTCGATAAGCATGTTAAACTTCAGCGGCGTTAAAAAGTTATTTGTCGGTAGAGACTTTAGAGTTAATTTCGGTGTAGACGGAGCAGATGTCATAAACTTGCAGAAGTTCTCGACTCTTGAAATAGTCCCTGAAAATGGAACTTTATATATAAGTGGACCGGGATCTTCAACAAGGGTTATGAGCATAGCCAACATACGAGGTTCTGGCGGATTTAACAATGATTTAGGATTGACTACTGGTCCGTTTGCAGTCCGTACATCGTTAGCTTCTGAAGATGCTTCTTCGTGGAATACCTATATACCTAGCGGATTAGCTATGTCTATCGAAGGAGAGTCTGGAACGAACCAGATGCCTCTACATATTAGAACGAAGATAGAAGGTACCGACCCTCTATTCTTGAAGACTATTGAATCTTGGCCATCTGAGACTACCTCTCTGTATACGGCTCCACCATATCCATGTAGTGGAGATGCTAGCGCATATACCTACGGCTCATTGATAGACAAAGACGATCAAAAACTTTACATTAGAGGTCAAGGCGCTGGTGTTAAAGATATGCTCTCAGAGACATTTATGATCATGAAGCAGGTTGATATCCTTCCAGATAGTGGCAATAGCAACTTGCATATGCAGGGTATTGCTGCGGGAGTTGGCTCTCATACTTCTGATACATTTATATTCCTCGGAGCGGGAGACTATGGCCCAGCTTCAGGGGATACATTCCTGAGACTAGAGAATGACGATCCATATCCAGCTAGTGGGGCCCTTCCATTTGCTATTAATATCGGTAGCACTGGAGTGGCTAATAGCGGTGCTAATCTAATAATGTCTGGCCCATCAACGGTTCCTGCAGATCCACCTGTTGGAAGAGGTATAGAGAAAAATACTGCTACTCTATTCACTATGTCTACCGCCGATGCTTCTGGCGCACTAGCTCTTAATATGCCTAGAAAAGGTGTTGGGGGAGGCGAAGACTTTGTGTCAAATGTATCTCTATTCGTAGATAATAGTTATATCGCCTTAGATGCTAATGTATACGTTTCAGGAGGTTTTGTAAGTAGTTCAAATATTAACTTGGCAATACCTAGTGGTGTTGGTCTGCCTTCCGGTAGCCCGCCATTATTTGTCAGAGGGTACAGTGACTAAGGAGTAAAAAATGGCTGTAACATTCACACCACTAAATTCAGATCCCTTAACTATAGGCGGAACCGCTGCGACTGGTCCGTTTCCTAAGTATTCAATAAGCACCGAGCAGATTACTACTGGGGATGGGACTGTAATAGATTTATTGTATAATGTCACCGTCACGGGTCAGGTACTTTCGAGTGGGGATATTACTACAGCTGGATTAAGACAGAGTAATCTTCAAGCTAAAATTATAGAAAGGCTGGGATTCACAGAGCATTCTTTCCCAAAAGGGCTTTTAGAAATTGTGCCTTATGGAGGGTTGAGCAATACTATATCATTTAATGATGCTAGTCTAGTTAGCATTGATCTTCCCGAGCAGGATGATGGCAGTTCTGGCGTTCAGTATCAAGACTATACGTTCACATTCCAAGCCCGTTTACGAAGTAGCCAGAAAACAGGCAGTGAGTTTTTCTTAGCTAGCGCAACTGAAACTTGGGAGATTAGTGAAAATGATGGCGACTATGCTTTTACTGGCAATGATGTTAGCACTACTCCTCAAAAAACATATACGATTACTCACGTTGTAGACGCTACGGGCGCTAACAAAATTACTAGCAGCTACAACAAATCCGCTTGGGATGAAGCGAAGAGCTGGTGTGAGTCTAGGTTGGTCGATAGTCCAGCCTCTGTTATTACATCTGACGCTGCCGGAAATTCAGAGTTTACCGATTTTAAAGCTGAGAGAGATTTACAGCTAAACACCTCGACTTCAACTTATTATAATCATAACCGCGTTGCTAATTCTGATATAGCAGGAGGATCGTATTCTGTTACAGAGACTTGGTTTGCTTCAGAATCTGCGGCTACCCATGATATAGAAGTTAGTATGGAAGAGTCCCAAGACGGGGACACAACTGTTACTGTTAGCGGAACTATCAAGGGGCTTAGTACAAGTACTCAATCGTCTCAAGAAAGCAATAAGTTAACACAGGCTAAAGCGGTTTTATCTACATGTCTTGGTAAATGCTTTACATTGGCAAATGCACTTTACGCAAATAGCGGACCTGCTGGTACTTTAAGTACCGTAGAGAGAACTAAGAGTGTTGGCGAGAACAATGTTACTGGAACTGTAACTTATAGTATCAGTTATAACGACGCCGCTGTTACTATACCAAATGCTATATCTGAGACTATTGCAGTCACTGATGACAATGAAGACAGGACCAATAAAGTAATTGCTGTCATAGGCGTGATAGGAAAGGCTACAGGTCCAGTTATACAGGACATGGGTACAACTACTGAAAGAAAAAGAAGCCTTTCTATTGATGCTGTCATGGAAAAGGCACATAGAACTACAAAGCCTGATGTGAGTAGTATAATTACTACCTACCAACCATCAGGAGGATATCAGCAAGCAAAGAGCGAAAGCTGGACTGCCTCGAACGGAAACTATACATTATCTGTAGAATGGACTTACTAATATGGCAATAACCTCACCTCCAAAAATGTTTGGTGCTTATGTCACCAATATTTCCGCATCAATGGGATATGGTGCAGATGGGAGCAATCTCCAACTTACACTAGTGGAAGACCTTCCTAATGGGGTTGCTGTTAATTTTCCACAGTTAGGGACTGCCTGCCAGTTTATTTTTGAAGGGTTTAGTTTTGGTGGAGTTTTGCAGAGTCATACCAAGAGTGAGTCTCTTAGTGGGTTTACCTATGAGGTAACACTAGAAGCACCGGCTAAGGTCTTGGATGGTGTTCAAGTTATTCTAGATGCCTTTGAAGGAACTGCGTTCAGCGGCAACTATCCTTTTGAGCCCGCACTGAACGAGGCTAATTTTACTAATCAGATATCCAATGTATTTAATCCGTTTGCTGTGAGAGAAAATTATACATTCGGGGGCAGCTTCGGCGGGGCCAACGTAAACAGTGCAGGTTTTCCTGTAAGAGATGCACTAAATCTTATTGAAGAAATATCTCAGGGTGATCATCCATTTGGAGGACCCATTCAGTTTGGCGAGAGCGAATATGAGATATCTTTTGAGGGGCTCGCTAGCAAGATGCCTCAATATTACAGACTTAAAGGTCCGGTTCAAAGTCTTAATAGTTTAATACAAGATTGTTGCGATACCATTATACATGACTATACCGTTACTGTGGAAGTAGATCCCTCCGCTGCCAATGGCGTTATTTCCGGAACTGCTAAAATGGTTGTTAAAACAATAGACAAATCAACAGCCCCTCAGCCCGGCGCTGTAGCTTCTTTAGTTGATGACTACAAACGGTCCGGCTTGGTAGTTTCTTCCAACATAGGAAAAGAACTATCTGATAACCCAACTCAAAAGCTTGTAATTGGAGGCAGGGCTAGTAGATATTGGGAAGCTTCTTCAGCGCTACATTTTCCTATAACAGCCAAAACTAGAGATTCAAGATATATACTAAAACCAAGTCAGGGCATTGACGCTTTCGATCCTGTTACTTGTGTTCTTGAAGATGGCAGCACGTATGAAGGAACAGTTCTTGAGCTTCGATGCGCCCTGAGTGGTAGAAGTACTTGGGATGCCTACCACTGCATTAAGGCGCTAAAAGAAAATTCTCCAACAGACACTTTTTCTAAAATACAGTTAAATAGAAGAACCTTGAATAAGATGAAGCAGGGAACTGCAAATCCTATGGATCTTCTTGATACGAGCGGTGCTACTGCTAATAAACTCAAACAGATGTATCTTAACAAGAATGTCACAGAAAAAATAGATAAAGTTTTTGCAGGAGTTCAGAAAAGCGCGAACATATTTTGTACAGAGTTTATGGTTGTGTTGCCTTCGGAGCCCGGCGGAATAGCCAACAATCTTAGATTTGTAGAAGAAGACATGCAGTTTCAAACTTCTTGGGAGAATGCCTCTAGCGCGTGGATACATCCTAAACCCGTTAGAGATATAGCCTTCTATGATGGGGACGCTAGGCTTCTACCTGCAGCTGCTTTTTCTTACAGAGACAATTATGACTACAGTTCTTTCGGCTCTGATTATGCTAATTATGTTGGCCCAGACGGATTATCTTATTTGTCTGCCAAGGCTACCGTTGGCAAAGAAATATACTGGCTTGACAACGCTGGATACCCAACTGCCATGACGCCTGTCACGTTCCCGCGAGTTCAAAATTTTGATGAATACACGACACAGCAGAATGGTGTTACTGTTCTAGTCAATGCTTTCTTTAATATCAATATACAACCTAACGGCTATGGGTACTTTGGTTTTGAAAATGCCAAAATTCCAATGGCTGCAAACTTCGTTAAACCTAGATATTTAGGAATACCGCAGGAAAGCAGCAGATATACTTGGGGTCCTTGGTATTTGTTTAACGCTAAGAATGGTCGCGCAGAAGTTTCCATAGAAGACTCATTGAGACCTGAAACATTCGGCAATTTTAATAATCTTAATAATGCTGGTTTTGCCTATGCTTATACAGGCTTAGCTAATATATATGCTTCTGAGAACGGAACAGTTAAGTTAGCCGAAGAGCCTAGATGGAATATAGCTGAGAGGTTCGGTGGTGCTGGCCCATATGTCACAAATATAAGTATAGCTGTAGGCACAGATGGTATAAACACCACGTATAAGTTCAACACTTGGACTAATAAGTTTGGTAAGCTAGCTAAGTACAACATTGATAGAATTAGTAGGGTTAACAAAAACACTATTAAGTTTTTACAAGAGCAACGCAACAAGTCTCCTAGAATGCCTATCAAGCCAATCAAACTTCCTGAACCACCACAGGATAAAGTCAAAGACTTATTCAAGCAGCCAGCCTTCGCAATGTTTATGGCTAACTTCTTGGAACAAAATCCAGACCTTGGTTCAGCAAGCAATTCCGCAACAGCAAAGCTGACTCCAAATATGTCAGGTTCTGTTCCACAAAATGCAATGCAGACATTGGGGCAAGACTATACGGGATCGGCGGGTAGTTCTGTGGAGCAGCTATTAACACCCGTATCTATCGACAGGGAGAAGACCGATGAATCACAAACTCCGGGTGTCAGACCTCCCGGACTTTATAGCTCAGAGTCATCAGGATTTTTCTCCGATGACCACGTTGGACCGACCTGTGTTGACTTAGATCCTTACTTTGCTTTTGGAGACCCCAAAGAGACCACAGATTTCCAAACCTACGTACATAATCAAGGTTCACAGGATATTAATCCTAATAAGCCGGAGAATGGAGGCCCTAGAATAGATCAAGTTAGAGTGACCTCAGCTCTTCGTGGACCTATATTGTTATCTGGATGGGGCTATGGTCTTAATGATCAGCCAGTTCCTAGTCTTGGTCAGGGGATTAGAGACGACGATGATAACTTTAAATTTGAGCCAGAAACTCCTGCAGTTAATAGAGCCACTTGGAAAACAGGGCCGGTAGATTTAAGATGGGACGATGAGAGACAGGTCTGGGCTGGAGGATTACACTTCGTAGAAGGAATCTTGAAAACAGCGATAAGCGCACCTAGTACGCCAGCAACACCCACTAGCGCCACAGGTTCCTTAAGGAGACTTGTCAGTAGTGCGGATGGTGATTATGTCTGGAAAGATTTAGATGAAGAGATTACATTAGTTAATAGAGACCCCTCACTAACTGTGGACCCTAGTGCTGCAGACTATGATATATATTTTATGGCCTGTAGAATAAATTATGAGTGGCGAGTTGTATATGTCAGCTGTGACAATACTCAAGGTGCTGCAACCTCTACTGCAGTTACAAGTCCGACAGAAGAAACAGGCGGAGGCGGAGAAGATACAGAGTCCGAAGGGGGAAGCACATCATCAGATGGAGGAGGAACATCTGGTAGTGCCGAGCCTAATGATAATATAGCTGGAGCAGCGAGCAGTGGGTCTAGCGCCGCTTCTGGCGGAGGAGCAGCGTCTAGCGGTGGTGATTCCGGCGGTGGTGACTCCGGCGGTGGTGATTCCGGCGGTGGTGGCGGCGGATATGGAGGTTACTAATGGGAAGACCGGGTTGTAAAAGCTGCTGTGGAACTGTAAGAGAGTATCCACCTGAGTGCCTTACTCCAGTTGGGGTAGATTATTATAATTTTGGAGATGGCTTTAAGGATGTTGAAGACTATGTACAGTATCTGCTAGAGCAGGGTGAAAAAGGGCTATTTGGTCTAAACGCACATAAGAAAGTTTTAGCTAAAAACAATACACATGAATACAAAGCGACTCTGGGGGCGTTTGCTCCACAGTATGTTAAAGTGCCAGATGCTTGGGGGGAGCAGCAATACATCGACATCCTTAGTCACCCTCATGTATCGGCTCCCGAAATTTATCTCAATACACCTTGGCAGGAGACTCAAAGCAGTTTTATGGCTGGCTCTAGCGATTTGGGGGTTCTCGTCCCGTTAAAATGGAGTGTAAATTTTTCCGGGGGTTATCAATTAATAAGTGAAATAGCAGGATTTGATACCACGACTCATAACCTAGAACCAATGGAGATTATGAATAGGGGAGCCACCACAAGGGGTCCGTATGATGTGTTAAGCGTATATTCCAGAGATGTAGAAGCTTCCTTAGAGACTGATAATCGGATTTCGTTCCAGTCCTCCGACTCCGAGGGGCTTCCTCAGAAGGCAGACTCGGCTGTTTATAAAGGGACGCCCTACAACAACCAACTAAACCCATCTATGGATTATACTGATAGCAAGACTTCTGCAAATATGCGAATACAAGCGGAAAATATGGGTTTTAGCTTTGAGCGATTAGACTCTAATGGTAATTTCCGACTAAGTTATTGGAGACCCTCGCTTAGAAAAACCAAAACCAAAGACAATATCATTTGGACAAGAACCTTGTTAAGCCCAGAAGGTGAAGTTTTATATGCTCAAAAAAATAGAGTGCCATATAGAGAAATTGTTAATATATATGGGAAGCAAGGCGTAGATACCCAGTATCGTCCTCTTGGGGGGGAAGTCTTTGGCTCAACGTATGAGTGGGAAGTGCTAGGTCCGGCGGGTCCGGAGCAGCATATGTTCCGAATAACAAAGAACAACTGCTATTTACCTATACCCAGTCCGCGTGGTGGCTTTTATGTTTCCCGTCATATGATGAATGAATCATTATTTGAATACACGGGCTCTAAGAGGGAGAAGGTTGACTATCGTTCTTCTTCAGGACTTAGTTCGTTTGACGTTAACACAAGTTTAGGCGGAGCAAAACATCCGGCGCTAGGACTAGGACTCGCTGGCTATTTGGCGTGTACTTACTGCTTAGGGCACAATTATTCGATAATGAACTATTATCATGCTGAACTACCCGACGCGCCTCCGAATTACTCTTATGCCGATACTGGCGTATACCAAGCGATGGAATTGTCGTCTTTAGATGAAGTTGATCCTAAGAATCTTTTCGGGCACACTATGTATGCGGGTGTAGGCGGTGAAGCTTTTAGAACAGCTGAAGTTGTTACGGAGGGATGGGCTCTTCTTAATCCTTATAGTCAAACCCTTGAGCCTTTTAATTTAAGTGAACTTGATAGAAGAACAAGCGCTAGCAAAAAACCGCGTATGATTTTTTCCACATCAATTAATTATGCTAGTCCCCGTGCTGTACAGCGAAATTTCTTTAAGGATGAGCTGGAATATCGGTTGACGCCAACGGATGAAGAAATTGGTTATATTAATAGCGAAGAAGATATAAAAGATTGGCCAATTTTGACGGCTGAACAGATTGAAAAATTTCCGGTAGCAGGGTGGGACACCAATTTTAGATTAGGAATGAACGGACCGAACGCGTATGACGTTCTGGATGAGCTGCCTGAGCTTAGTTATGACGAAACTCCTGAGATCTGGCAAGAGTTATGGAAAATAAAATATAGAGGAATGATGAGATTTCTATTAACTGATATCAACGTCAACGCTCACATAGGGAGGCAGGTATCCGAACGGGACGAAGAGAACACATTCGACCGAGAGCCACGCAGGGACAATTCTCACTACGCGACTAAACTATGGTGTATCCTCACTCCTAATCAGCTATTGTCGCAAGGAGTTGGCTCTAATTTTATCCTGCCGCATCATATTGAAACGGAAAGAACACAACATCCCGATACTCAAATCTACGGTTACAGGACCTCAATCCCAAGTAATACAGAAATGATTAAGTATGTGGCGATAGTTTCAAAAGACGTAGCTTACGGCATACGTGAAGAGCAAGTAGTGAGTAAAAGCAATACTACTCAAATGTGTTTTATTTCTACCGACAATTATCCAGCAGCTAAATCAGCTCAAGTAATTAGGCATTCCACTAATGTGAACTATGATGGCGTACTTTCGTGGAAGAAAGGGTTCAACTACACTGATGCACAGAATACAATTTACGAAAGAATGAGAGAAGAGCCGGGTTTCAAGTTATGGGGAGAAGCTTTGGGTATTTTGGGTTTTGGTAATGTGAGAGACTATTTCGACAGCACTAAAAACGCGTCTTTTACGGATACTGACCCCAACATCTTACCTGCATCTAGTGACCGTGACATAAACAGTAGCGAATCATCCGAGATATACGCCTTTCCAAGAAAGACATATCAGGGTAGCGACGGCTTTTTTCCGGGGGTACTTGGTGAGGCCTATGGTGAATATTATCATCTTGCACCTGTTCAGGTGCCGATAGCAGGGGGTTCCCAGATTATAGGGATTGGTAATAAAGATCTAACCGTTGGAGACATGGTGGTGCCTACAGATAGACCTGCTGGGGACACATCACTCTGGGTTATAACTCAGGTGAAGGCTACCAAAAAAGATGAGGATGAGGTATATTATATTAGAAAACTTTCCGACCCTGAAGAGGGGACAACAATAAGTGAAAAAAATGTAGTAAGGCCTGATAAGGAATATCAGCAGGGCTTTTATTGGTCTTCTTTGGGTGTATTAAACATGCAGGCCAAGTATCTAAATGGAGAACATGCAGATCCAACCATGTACAGGGTTACTAATATAGAGCTTTTCGCTGGAGGGGCTTCGTTAAGCATGACACGTCCGGGAGCTGTTCGATTTTATTCTAAGGGTGGAATGCTTGGCGATGGTCGTCGTTATGAGGAAGGAGTTGTAAGGGATGGCACAATGCCACTACCAAATGGCCGGTCACCTTCATATGCAAATGGCACATATCCAAAACTTCCATTCAGTTTAGTTGTACGCGAATCGGGACGTAATCCATATAGATCGACAGGGGAAGAGGCGGATAGATACAATGAGCTTACTAGCATATATAAAAATTCTAGCTGGAATGAATATATAACAATCTCTCCACAGATGTCTGTGGGGATCAGCGAGTTCCCTAAGCCATTCCGGGGGTGGAGTCCAGAAGATAATCTGTTTGGTTCTGCTACTACTAATACTGACAGCAATCAAACAAGCACGGCCAGAATAGCCTATGACGCAGAGGCGACATTTACAGTCTTTTTCTCCCCTTCAGCAGGTAAGTCAGTGAAGCATACATGCGCTGTTCCTTATGATCCAGCAAGAGGAGAGCCCGATGGTGGCGGAGGCAAATACAAAGATGGCTCAAATCCAATACCCGGACCAACTATACATTATGAGGCAAAAATTTTCCCAAACGGAACTCTTCCTAGCGAGATACTGTCAGGCGATGGATATAGGATTTGCTATAACATCGCAAATAGAAATAGTCTTGTTCGCGCTGATAGGTTTACGATACCGGGGCTAGGCCCAACAGGAACCCGTCAACTAAGTGAAAGCTCTGCTAGGGCAATTACCCGAGAATACATGTGGGATGCAGAAGCTCTTAACGACGAAAAGTATGACAATATAGGAGATGCTCTAGCGTTAAGCACGAGATATGGGCGGGCGACGACAGCGGCCAGCGTTTTCGAGGATGGTGGCTGCGATAGAGCAACTGCCGGAATAATTGTCCAAAACGGCGTTTACTTTAACCTGACTGATGATATACAAATAAAATTTACCTTAGAACCAGTTGGCGGAAATAACCCTGAGTTGGAAAAAAGAAGAAAAGTCGGCGTGGATATGAATCTACCGCAGGCATTACGTGCAGGAAGAAAAAATCCTACACTAGAAGAAGATAAAGATAACCCGCTATTAATCGGCGTATTCGATCCTCCAGATCCAGAATTAGATCATACGGCAGGTCTAAAGATACCAAAGGTGGGTGGTGGCCATATGACTCTACCTGTAAATCTTTGGCAGGGGCACAGCCGCGCAGAGAATGACGAACGTCAAAAAGTACTCGGATGTATAAAGATGCCGGATTACACCAGTTTTGAAGTAGAGGTTGGCGGTCTTCCAGAAGAGATCATTAAAAAAATCCCTCCAAGCGAAGTAAAGAAAAGCACTTTCCAAGACTTCAACGAAGCTATTGATACGTTGAATGGTAATAGTATTATCATAGCAGATGAGCCGTCGCCTATCTGGACAAGCGTTCCCGTTGACTTAGGGAAGATTTCTAATGCGGATTTAGATCAACTAACTGTAGATGGTCTCAGTGGTCCAAAGCTAGATTATTCTAATCAAATAGATAGATTGAATAAAGAAAGGTCAGACAATGGTAAAACTCTACCAGAGATCAACCCTGAAACTAAACTAGAAATTGGCACAGAGGTCTATGTTGCTTTCCCTACAATGTGGTCAATTACTGCTCAGGCTCAAAATCCGTATCCAGAAGGATTATATGGAGTGAGATCTCCCTATAGTAAATTACCAGATGTTTTAGATTACAGATATTTTGCCTATGCTGAATATAAAGGTAAGCTTTATCCAGTGTTAAAGGGTATAATACTTAAGGTAGCAAGTATTTCTACTGAAGAGGAGATTGATTCTAATGCTAATCAAGACCAAGTTTTAGATAGAGTTTCTTTGACTAATGGAGCTAAGCATATATTAGAATTTTCTAGGTCTGAAGACTATGGATGGGGTACTAAGGTTGAAGACTTATGGACTGGAAAACAAAACCTGCTTCCAGAATCTTACGAAGGAGAAAGAAAGTCTTACATTAATTTTTACAAAGAGATGCCACAAGCTGGGTTCTTCCATGTTCCCGCAGGAGGATCTGCATGGGCACAGCTCTTCCCAGTAGATAAGTGTGAAATTTTAAACCCAAAGGATGATGCATAATGCCAGAAGAAAAAATAGATGTTAGTACTGGGATAAATATAACAGACGTAAAAGGCGTTTGTGACACCTGCACTACATCATGCTGCAACGAGGCTTTTGGGTTGCTTAGAGATAAGTTTGATATGATGACTGTTAACATTAATAATCAAACTGAAAATATTCCGGCGCTTAACTCATTTAATTATATCCCATCAGATAATACATACCTTGAGCTTGTTGGAAGAAGTCATTACTTAGATATCGCCGCAGAACCTGACGATAGCTGCGAACCCCAACCACTCGCTGTTGATCCAGTACAAGGCGGGGAAATATACACTAGTGAATCTTATGTCTTGTGGGGTTTCAGAGAAGAATATTCCTTCAAAATATTCTGTGGCGATGAAATAGAAGTTGAAGTAGTTGAGACTCTTCCTGATGCTGGTGTGAGACCTGAAGATACATATATTACACTTCCCGATTCAATTGAAGGTGCAGGCAGTGGTAATGAGCAGTCCAGATTTGCGCTTTACCTGAACATGACTCACATAATGATTAAAGGCGTTGATTCTAGCCCTCGATACATACCTCAAGAGCTCGTTAATAGTTCAAATAATGTCAAATTTTCTCCCGATGATGACAAGGCAAGAAGAAGTCTACACCCTCACAATCAAGCGAAATCAGCGAATTGGAGCTATCCTGAACCTGTGACATTTACTAATCAAAAGACAGGTTACAAAGTCGTGATGATAAGAAAGATTGTTCCGGTGCCGATTGGCAATATATCTAAAAAAGTTATATGGGACTATTCACCTAATACTTGTCCTCGTCGATATTTAACGGAACAGGAAATAGAGTCCGCTCCGGGCGGGTGGAACCTTGATTGGTGTCGGCAGGCAGACATCTGGAATGAGCGAATGAGCCGACCATTTGAGGAATTAGTCAAAAACGGATGGCTTGGTGGAGATTCTTACGCTAGAGAGGCGGAAAAAAACTGTAAGGCCCAGAGCGGAGATAACAGTTGGCGAAGAGTAGCTGCAATGCGTTGGACAGTTTCTGTTAATCATGATCTTAATAACCAAAACACCTTTCAAAGTGGGTACTTGTATTCTAATGATTATCGGACGGTAACTTTTGATACTGTAGCAGATGCTGTACAAAATGTTATTCAGCGCCAGAAAGAAAGGGGCGCGTTAGATAAAGTTATAAGCCCCGATTTTTCCGTGGGAGATGATCAATTTGCAATCGACCCATCAACCTATGATCCTAATAGACCTACGTTTGAAACTATTGACGAAAATAATCTTATGCAAAACTTGGATTTTGCAGAACAGCTTCGCCCTGAGTGTTTCTCTGGTATGACATATAGCCCAACAGGATTGAAAAGTGTTTCAGATAGATGTAGCCTTAGACTTAACAATAGGATAACTAGGAATCCTAAAGCACTTAATAGAGTTGTAGGTGAGCTCAATCCGTACGCCGGGCTCATCAATCAGTCTGCTATAACTGATTGGTATCCTTCTGATGTCAATAAGTTTAGAGATTGGTTTTTTATTGAGATATATGATCCAATCACGGATAAAGCCGAAGAAATACGCTTTACTCCTCAACCCGGAGTAGCGAATCAATGGGACTGGTACAACCCTCCGTGGTTAGATTGGTCAAATATTACCATATATGAGGTAGAAAACACTGATGAAGCCGCCACATCTTTAGATTTACCACTTTCGCTTAAGGAGATTATTTCTGTAGAGAACAAACACGGGCAGTTGACCTCTACACCCACAAATGGATCTGCGTCGGGGGGAGCAATACCCACTACTGCAAGAGATGCAGCATTCCGATGGGCATCATGGTCACGTATGTATTCGGGGCCTGAGAGGTATCGTAGCTTCCTTGCTGCGTATGGCACATGGAGAGGGGCGACAGGGCATTTCGACTCAGGGTTGGATCATTCTCAATGGTATGAAGATTATCTAGTGGGAGGTCCACCAGCAGTTCGTTATGGCCCAGACTACTTTGATAGTGACGGCAAGTGGGAGCCGAATGCCAGAGCATTTAGCGGCACGCATATTTTTAGCGATTATACTGTTCGTTCCCCAGCAATAATAAAAGGTGGACTGCGTGATATCTGGAATACATTGTCTTTCGTAAGTAGATCTGTCGGCGTGTTCGGCGGGTTCGTTCAAACAGCGCTGCTCGGCCCATGGCGAGATAGTTTTGGCGCATTACCAAGTTACAACTATAGGTGGACTCTTGAATCAGTGCCTTCTGTTTCCCTAGATAAGGCTTTAGGATACTTCGCTCTTACTAGTGAAAAATTGAAATTTTTCCTAGAGCCGCCAGCGAGAGAGGTTTGTGATAGATATGCTGATGAGCAGGAGCGCCAACGGTTAGATCCTACGAACCAAGTAGGCGAGTATGTAAAACTTTATTTGGGTGATTACAGGGCTGAAGGAGGTAGCGGTTGGCCTGCAGGAGGCCTAAAAACAGCTGATGCAACGTGGGAAATGCGTGAAACAATAGCTTGGAGAGGTCCAGATCGTAATGGGAACTGGCGCGATTCAGGAGGTCCAGATCGTAATTTTGGAGATGGCTATTTATGGTATGACTCGGCATTCGGAGGTACGGCAGACCCGTCCGTCCCATACCCTGTTCGGACGGATTTTCAGGAACCGAGAGATGTATCCTACAATCAAGACAAATGTGAATTACGAGCCTATCCGCAGAGTAAAAGAACTGATGCTCATCTTGTTGAGCTGACAGAAACTGTGGACCGATTTTCTGGCAATTACACTAGCACACTAGGAATAGAACTCAGATAAGGAATTAGATATGCAGAACGAATATAATTGTTGTCATTTTCCAGACATAATCGAGGGTGCTGAGGGAATTAAAATTTGTACTATCTGTGGGCATAATTATTCTAAGCCCCAGAAAGAGAGCTCTGATCATGACGCTCCAAGCGAACCAAAGATGCCTCCTTTAATTAAGCAGGCGGCTAACTTTGCGAAAGCTACAGTAAGACATATTGCTAATATGGGTAGAAATACTCCAGATATGGTGATGAAAAGCAGATTAGAGATATGTAATGATTGCGACAAGAACAATAACGGAAGATGCTCAGAATGTGGATGTTTTGTAGATGTAAAGACTTCATGGGCTTCTGAAGCCTGTCCTTTGGGACATTGGTTAGAATATAAGGATACTCCCGGAAAATGCGGTGGATGTGGTAGAAAATAGATAAAAAAAAACACATTACGCTCCGTTTTGTGTATGTTATTATGCAGGTGCCTAGATACATAAAGGAGATCATAAAATGGCAGAAATTACTTTTGGAACATATAACCAAGAAAACATTGTAGGCTCAGGGTTGGGCTTTTACGGTGCTTCTTTTGGTTCTTCGGTACAAATCGGGTCTTTTCAAGATAAGACATTTGTTACCAACGCAGCTGGAACCGCTCAAGGCCCAGCAGCTAGAAACTTAAAATACGCTGGAACACCAGCTACTGGCGTCTACGAAGGCGGTGGAACTGGTATTCCTATTACAAAGCTGAACTCAGGTCAGAGATCTTTTCATATTAACTTTGACCACACATCACATGTTAACGTACAGAATTGTCAGCTAAGAATTTATGACCGAGAAAATACAGATTACCCAGCTTCCGGCGTTGTTACTAAGGTTTGCGAACTCGTAAACTTTGACGGTAAAACAACCTCTGCTTGGACATCTTCTAATGGTCAGGATAACACTGCTTTCAATAGTAACTTCTATGGTTCTGGCGACATGTTCTGGTGGGGTGCTCCTTGGCCAGATTCAGGTCCAGTTAGAGCGGGTCAAGACTTCTATGAAAACTCTTCTGGAGTTAAGTTCACGAACTTTACCCAAACTGAAGCTACTGCTGGTAACGGTAATGGAGACTCAAGACTTGGCACAGTCACTGGTGACACCGAAACTGTTGGTGGTACTGGCGTTGTTGTACCGCTGTTTAACTCTCCCGGAAGTGGTGGTCACTTCTTAAATGTTGTTAATACTGACGTAGCTAACGTGCTTCCTAAATGGATGCAATACTACGACAATAGTAACAGACCTGATGACTGCCCAGATATGGGTACTAAGGCTACAACCAACACCTTTGGTGGTACTGGAGTTGCTCTACGACATACTTGGTACGTTGGCATCTCGGCGTCACCACTTAGCATTGGTTCAAAAACCTCATATGGACTGTATGTATCTCTAGAGTATCTGTAATAGAATTACGCCGTTGGTCCATCACGAAGCCCTGCTTAATCGCGGGGCTTTGTTTTTGGCATAAAGAAACCCCGCCCAAGTTTCCCTGAGCGAGGTTGCCTTAACCGGAACATCCCCTTATTCAAGGGTCTTTGTTTTCGGGTTCCACTTCTGCCACCCTTTATCTGGTAGCCACTCTCCATCGGCGCTCTTGCGTCTTGGGAATAATCCTCCTCCTGATCTATTGACACCAAAAGAAAGTTTTGCTCCGCAATCATTACAACGTAATTCGTAATATTGATTGCCGTCATTGTCCCTAACTACAAACCTAAGATTTGATGAGCCGCACTTACCACAAGTGTCTTCGCCAAATACCTCCTGAAATACAGCAAGCTGATTCCAGATGTCTTTTACGTTCTCTCCATCAAATTCCACCTTAAGGGTGTTTGTCGTGTATACTACTTTCATTGTTACCTCCAATTCTTGTTATACCCTAAAACTTCTTCAGGAATCGGCGTCTGTTTAGTTTGATATTTATTTAACACACCAAGCATAGCCGAAGCCTTCTTCTTTTCTACATCGTCAATTTTTTCATAGTCCAGCTCACCCATGTTTACAAAAGCCATGACATTGACATTGAGCTGCCTACATTTGTTATCTATAAAATTAATTTGAGAACTACTAATCAAAGCATCCTCATCCCACTCACCATCGGTAGGATTATCTTTCTGTACACTCTGTTTGACAATAGACACAATATCTTTTCTTGCTAACTCTTCAGCAGCTAGACATCGAACTCCCAAAGCCTTTCTTAAAGCTCTGCCTTCAGCCCTCGTGCTAGCAGTAGCGACAGGATGAGCGCAGAACAGATCGTCAGTATTACCATGCCATACATCTGCAACCTCCTTAAACACACGCACTTGACCACTATTCATCCAGTTAATTGCTACGGCATATAGAACAGTAGCTCTTCCGGGACCGTTAGGATCAGTTGCAGGGAAGATTTGATCTGGGCCAGACTCTATAACGTCGCCCAAAAGAATTGCAGCTACCCTTCTTAATCCCGCACAAATTGGATTACCATCAATCAGTTCATCTTTTCGGAAATGACCCATAACATAGTCATTCCACTCTTTCGTACCGTACTCAGGTACATCTGGATCTTTTGGTGTAGCGACTATGTCACTATCCGTAACTTCTTCAAAGTCAAACAATTCTGTCTCAAGTTCTTGATTCATTATGAAATCTCCAATTCAATTAACCTTTTCCCCTTAGTAGGGAACTTCTTCTCAATTCTATTAATCTCTGGAAGCACTAGATCCCACAATCTCCTAGCGATTGCTGCGGACATATGCTTACATAAATACTTAATTCTTATAACACAATACCCTTTAGCTAGTAAAGCTCCACTCTTTTTTGAGTCGCCTTTGACGTAGTTCCGCAAGTTCTTTTCTCCAAATAGCGGCATAAAGTGTTGTGGTCCATCTATCTCTATTATAGTTTTTAACTCAGGAAGAAACAGATCTATTTCAAAGTTTCCTTCAATCAAGTCCTTCTTATGCATTACGACCTCGTGGCCAATATCTCTAAGGTTCTTCGACAAATACTTCTCCGCTTTTGATCCTTCTCTCGATGCTTTTAGTAGCGCTTGATGTGCCTTCTTTCGTAGAGATGTTTTTTCTACTTCAGACATTTCAGCCCATTGTTTCTTGGAAAGCTCTGAACGTCTTTTTCGCTCTGCTTCCGACATATTCTTCCAATGGGATTCCATTGCTTTACTAATCTTTAAGCGGTCTTCTTCATTGCGTCTTTTGCCTTTAGAAGGGTGCTTAGCTCTTCCTGATTCTAGAGCTATCTTTTGAGCATTGCTTTTGTCTCTAAGCTCTACACCATTACTTAAAAGCACTCGCCTAATCTTATTAGGATAAGTGCTAAATTTCTTTGCAATAGCATATGTACTCATGCCATCTTCTATGTAGTGTTTTATTACTTTATTGGTGTCCATATAGGAGCTCCTGAAGTTGATCTACATTCCAGTCATCTACAACTCCAATAACCTCTCGGTTACAGAAGTTCTCAATCAAATCTTTGTGTGAGTTGCTTCTAGCTATCAGGCTTATTCTATCATCAGATAGTATTTCACTGATGTTTTCAAATGCCAGAGGGTTTCTTAACCACTCCATATCCCACAAGTAAAGATACCGATTGCATGCGTTGTTTGTTTTAAGTAAAAGGTTTGCTGTCTCTATGCTTGTAGCTATAGCGTCCCCTTTAAAATTTGAAAAAAACGATATATTCATACAGCTAAAAAATGGTGACAATACACTTGCCATCAAATTATTATAGAAACAACACGGAGAATAATCAACATCTTTTACGAAATTATTGAATTCTTTTATCAAATAAAATGACATTTGTGTTGGCGATAAACTATCGACTAAAGCCGCTATATTCTTCATTGTTTACTCCTCGAAATACTCTTTTCTCCACTTTCTTCCTCCCGCAAAGTGTCTGATGATCACATCTTCTCTACGGGTGGGAAGCATATAAAATTGGTCATTACCGTCTTCTTCAGGTATATGAGTAACATTCCAATTCGGGTCTAAGACTTCAACATTGGTATATAACTCTTCTAGAGAGTAGGCCGTGTCTTCATTAACTTCTGAGTGCCATCCATAGTGAGGCATCAAGAGAAACGGTGTCCAGCTATGGCGTCTAATCCCAGCTAGACTGTACCAAGAAGCCTGTTCACCAAAGATTTCCCAAAAGGAACTCATCTCTCCCATAGAACCAATAGTTTTATGGTCTTTGTATTTATTATATCTATCTTGGTCTAAAATAAGCCTAACTAAATTCATTCCCCACTCATTAATTTTCAAAGAATATGCACCCATACAGTGAGTATTGCAGGAGTCTATTGCATAGGAGAAAGTCTTATTTGTGACTAGCGGACAGTTTTCATCAACTAAACACATGTCTGCGTCTACGTTTGTCACTATGTCGCCGGGCTTTAGGTGTCTATCTTCCATAAGCTCTCGTACCTTGCCAAACTTGTCCCAAGATCTAGTAAGTGAGTCTCTGTGCTTATGGCCATCATCATTATATTCTATGTATTCAAAACCGTTCTTTTGACAGTATCGTTTATTCTTTGGTCTAGTATATTTTTCAAAGAACGCCTGTCGTTCATCCTCATATCTAGCTATTGTAAAAAGTACTTTCTTCATATTTATTTCCTTAAATTATTATTTTAGAGTCAATGTGCTTTCACATCTACCAGAAGTAGATGCCTGCCCACAGATATAAGGGAAAGCATGAAAGACCCTGAAGTTATTGGCGGCAAAGTGATAATTAAACTCCCAGTCAACCGAATTGCATACCGGATACAACGTGTCTAGTATTTTTATACACGCCTCTTTAGTCATAGCGAATGACGAAGTAGTGTTTGTTGACGGATGATCTACTTCTAACAGGTTTTTGTATCGCCCCTTTACTTTATTATTTATAAGGCCGTGATCAAAAGCACCACCAAAAAACAAAACATCCCAACCAATTTCTTCTGCCATGTTTATGTACTCAAATATCAAGTCCTTGCTTCCGTTTATGAAGCCATGCCTACCATCGTCAAATACAACATCGTCCTCAAAAAAGACTACATTATCGTAATCAGATTCTGCTATGATTTCAATGCACTTAATAAACTTTATCACCAAAGACAAATGAGACTTTGTTATACCTTTGTAATTTCTGTAGTCCTCTTCGGTCTTCCAGCCGTCCATTCTGCGTCTGAATAGTTCCAAGTCTTCAGAGTAGAGTTCATCTATTACCTCTTCGGTAAGATCTTCTTGGTCATAGTCCGTGTACCATTCTACATCTATGCCCATCTTGTCTAGCTTAGGCTGTAGTATGTCTTTTCTCTCCGGTGCCTGTTTGTAGTGCATGACATAGAATTTAGTTTTCACTGGCACCCTCCAGCTTGGAAATGATTAGTTTTGATATTGCTTCTGGAGAACAGAAGTCTTTATACCACTGTCGAGCTCTATCGGATAACACCTGCATACGGTCAGGATCTGCCATAAGTATATCAACCGCCCGAACAAGCTGATCCCAACTTTTAAGTCTTACGTGCGGCGCATTATTATAGAAGTCTGTAGTTGGCAATTCTGTATTTAGTACTACGCATCCGCACATCATAGCTTCAAAAAATCTAAAGCTTTCATAACTCCCAGAGCCAATAGGGACTGGGACTATCCTAGTATTATTTATAACATCTGAGTATGATTC
>MDSV01241422.1_pt1 | contig 33636 bp, 36 predicted proteins | sample 810851 | NCBI WGS metagenome assembly MDSV01 (sample SAMN05326640, study PRJNA326480) | marine metagenome | isolation source: seawater | place: Atlantic Ocean: North East | collected 2012 | reverse complement strand
GTTGTAAATATTAAATCTCCAATTTCTTCTTCAATATTATCTATTTTATCCAAATTCTTTAAAGCTAATTTTAATTCAATTAATTCTTCATCAATTTTTTTTAATACCTTTTCATGGTTATCCCAATCAAAGTTATATTTTGCACTCACTTTTTTTTGCACTTTATAACTTCTTAAAAAAGGTGGAAAGTTTTTTGGAATTTCATTTAATACACTATTAAAAAAAACATTATTTTTGGTTTTCTTTTCTTCTAATTTTATTTGTTCCCATGTATCTTGTGGCAGATCTTTATTTTTATAGTTTTTATCAAAAATTTGAGGATGACGACGTATCATTTTTTCTATAGTATTTTCAACAACATCATTAAACTCAAAATCATTGTTTTCTTTTCCAATTTGACTTAATAAAACAATTTGTAATAATAAGTCTCCTAATTCTTCTTTAATATTATTTATATCTTTATTTTCAATAGCATTTTGTAACTCATAAGATTCTTCTATAGGGTAGTCACTTAATGACATATAATCTTGTTTTAAATCCCAAGGACAACCGTTAAGAGGATTTCTTAAAATATCTATAATTTTAAGTAATTTATCTATAGATTTTAATTCGTTTAGCTTTTTAATTTCTTTTGTACTTAATTTTTTCATGATATCACTCTATACATATTATATTTATAAGTCATATTAATTACTTTAATTAGGTAAAACGTAATGCAAGTAGAAAATCAAGAAAGAAAAATCAAAGTTGGCTTGATTTCAAAATTTAGAACTTACTTTTTCACTGGCATTTTAGTAACTGTACCCATTTTAATTACATTATATGTAACTTGGCTTGTTATAACATTTATAGACATCCAAGTTGCAGGTTTGTTACCGGAATATTTAAATTTTAGAGAAGCTTTTCCATATAAAATTCCAGGTTTAGGTTTATTAATAGTAATAATTTTTATTACTTTCATCGGAGCTTTAACTCCAGGTTTGATTGGAAGAACTCTTTTAAGGTTCGGTGAAAGAATTGTTTCTAAAATGCCTGTAGTTCGTAGTGTATATTCTGCAATTAAACAAATAATGGAAACAGTTATGTCTACTAATTCTAATAGTTTTAGAGAAGTAGTACTTGTACAATATCCTAGAAAAGGATTGTGGGTTATTGGTTTTGTTACTGGCAGTACAAAAGGGGAGGTTAAAAGAGTTTTTAAAGATGACAAAAGTTTAATTAATGTTTTTATACCTACTACTCCAAATCCTACTAGTGGATTCTTATTATTTGTTCCAAAAAAAGATTTAATATATTTAAAAATGTCTGTAGAAGACGCAGTCAAAATGGTTATTTCAGGAGGTATTGTAACTGCAGGCAAATAAATTTATTTTATCCACCTAAGTTTTCAAATTCATCGAAACATTGATAAATGTCTAGCAGATTTTTTATTTTATCTTTATTTTTCTCCTTTTCAGAAAAGAGTATTTCTGCTTCTTTTTTTGCTTTTTCAATCAAAAAGCTATGATATTTAAAATTAACAAATTTAAAACTATTCATTCCTGATTGTTTTGTTCCAAGAATTTCCCCAGGGCCCCTAAGTAATAAATCTTCTTCAGCTATTGCAAATCCATCATCAATATTTCGTAATGTTTGAAGTCTTTGCTTTGCCATTCCTGTAACGGGGTCATTAAATAAAAGAATACAGTTTGATTTTTTATTATTTCTTCCAACTCTACCCCTAAGTTGGTGTAATTGAGAAAGTCCATATCGTTCAGAGCATTCTATAACAATAATATCAGCATTTGGTACATCTACACCAACTTCAATTACAGTAGTGGCTAATAGAATTTTAGATTTACCAAGCCTAAAATCATTTATAGAATTTTCTCTTTCTTCAATTTCTTGTTTACCGTGTGCTATAGAAATTTTAATATTTTTAAACTGTTTTTTTAATTTTTTATATCTTTCTTCCACTGAAATGAGGTTATTATCGTCGCTATAATCAATAGTAGGGCATACCCAATAAATTAGTGATCCTTTTAAAATTTGTCTTTGAATGCCATCATATAATTTTTTAATCTTTTTTGATGATATCGTTGAAGTTTTTATTCTTTGTCTTCCAATTGGTTTATTTTTTAAGTTAGTAATTGACATGTCACCATAAGAAGTTAAAGCAAGAGACCTCGGAATAGGTGTTGCTGACATGACTAAAAGATTTACATTTTTTCCTTTTTCTACTACAGCTATTCTTTGATTAACCCCAAATCTTTGTTGTTCATCTACCACAGCAAGTTTAAGGTTTTTGAATTGAATATTTTTTGAAATTAGGGCATGAGTTCCAATTATTATTTTTGATGAACCATCTTTAATTTTTTGAAGGTTTTTTTGTAATAGTTGATTTTCAATTTTACCTTTACCAAGTATCAATAAAGGTTCTATATCTTCACCAATTAGAAAAGATTTAATTGTATTGAAATGTTGTTTTGCCAATACTTCAGTTGGAGCCATAATTAAACTTTGATAACCAGTTTTAAAAACTTTTAACATAGCGCATAAAGCTACAATTGTTTTACCACATCCAACATCACCTTGAAGTAATCTCATCATAGGTTCTTTTTTTATAAGATCATGAGAAATTTCATTGATTGCTTTTTTTTGATCATTTGTCAGTTCAAATGGCAACTTTTTTATAAATTGAACTAAACTATACTCCTCATAAAAAACATTTTTTTCGCTTAAAATAAAAATTTTTTCTTTTAAAATTTTAATTGAGATATAATTTGCTATTAACTCATCAAAAGCTAATCTTTTTAATAAAACACTTTCATCGTTTAAATCATCTTTATTTTTTGGATTATGTAATCTATCAATCGTTTCTTTCCAAGAAATAAAATTATAATTTTTAATTGTTTCTGCAGATATCCATTCTTTTGAGTTAGTTAGATAAGATAAAGAAGCTTTTATAAATTTTGTTAATATAGTTTTAGTAATACCAGAAAAAAGTTTGTAATGAGGATCGAATTTAGGTACTAAATTTTTATATTTTATAGGATAAACATAATGTGGATGAGTTATTTGACCTATCCCGTTATTATTTTCAAACTTTCCACTAATGATATACCTTTGCTTTATTTTGTATAAATCGTTTAAATACTGACTTTTCATATTATAATAAACAATATCTAATCTTATGTTTTTCTCACTATTTGTTCCAAAAGATATAATTCTTGAAGGAATTTTTCTTTTATAAAAACTTGGTCTAATATCAATTTCAATTACTTCAATCTCGACTGTAATTAAATCCCCATGTTGTGCAGACTTTAGTGAAGTATTTTGAAATCTTTCAATAGATTTTATTGGAATGTAAAGTATTATATCTAGAATTCTGGAACCAATTTTTTTTTTAATAATTTCAGAGAATTTAGGTCCAATGCCTTTTAATTTATTTATTGAATTAAAAATATTTATTAAATTCGATTTCTCTCTAAAATTACTAGACAACAGTGATTAATCCTATAATAAATAAACTATACTTTTTTTTATTTTATGGCAGAAGAATTTAACAATAAACAAGTTTTTTTAAAAAAATTAATTTATAGATCAAAATATACTGGAACTAAAGAAACAGATTTACTTTTGGGAAAGTTTTCTGATATTCATTTGCCAAAATTATCATTTAAAGATTTATTGGCATATAAAAAATTATTAGATTCAGGAGATCCCAGAATTTGGAGATTATCAATTAATATTGATAAATCCTATGATAAAAAAGAAGAAGAGCTAATTCATTTGATAAAAAAATTTACTGATAAATGAAATGAATATGAATCCTTTAGAGATTGATTTCTTAAATAATAATGTCAAGTTCAACCGGCAATATTTAACCGGATTAGAGGACCCATTAATACCAATTTTTTTATCAACCTTATTTTCTAAAAGTTCAAAGGTTTTTTATATTGCCAAAGATGATAAGGAAATGTTCTTTATTGAACAATTTGTATATAAATCAATAGAAGATATAGAAATTATTAGTATACCATCTTGGGATGCTTTACCATATGATGTTTCATCACCAAATAAAATTATTCTTGGTAAAAGAATAGTCTCCCTCACCAAGTTGTTAAATAACAACTTTGAAAATAAAAAATTATTAATTTTAACTTCGTTTAATGCATTATTTATAAAAAATGCACCCAAAACTTTTTATAATAATCTTTTTTTCTCAATTTCAAAAAACATAGAACTTTCTTTAGTCAAAATAAGAAATCAATTAATTGATTTTGGTTATAAGCGAGTTGAGGTTGTCAGAGAAACTGGAGAATTTAGTTTAAGAGGAGATATTTTAGATGTTTTTGTAAATGGTTATGACGATCCTTTTAGAGTTAATTTTTTTGATTCAGTCGTAGAAAAAATTTCAAAGTTTGATCCATTTTCACAAAGAAATTTTTCAAAACTTGAAATAAGTAGTTTTTTTATATTTTCTTCTGAAGAGTTTTTTTTAAATGAAAAAATAATAAATATTTTTAAAACCCAATATAAAAAAAAGTTTGATTTAGATATTAAAAAAGATTTTTTATATAATTCTATAATTTCTAAACAAAAACCCGATTCAATAGAATATTATTTACAGTTATTTTTTGAACAAAATTTATCTAATTTGTTTGAGTTTATAATAGAAAATCCCAGTTTAAAAAATATAATTGTAATATCTAATAAAGATATTTTTATTAATTTAGAGATTCGAAATAATGAAATTTTTAGACTTTTTAGAGAAAGAAAAGAAACTGAGGATATAAACCTCTTGAAACCTAATGAAATTTATTTAACATTTAATAAGTTAAGATCGTACATAAAAGATTTTGATTCTATTATCATTGATGATTTTGTTAAAGCTGATGAAGCTATAAACATTGGATCAAAAAAAATTTTATTACCCAGTTTAAAAAGTATTTCATCTTCAAACAAAATAGAAAATCAATTTAATTATTTTTTAGAAAGAATAAAACAAAAACAAACCATTATAATCTGTATAGATGATATAGATAAGTTAAATAATTTTATTTCTTATTTTGAAGAAAAAATAAATGAGTTTAAATTAAACAAAAAAATCTTTTTACCAAACAATATAAGTTTTAATAAAGTTAAAAATGGACTTATATTTTTTAAGTTTAATTTAGAATATAGTATAGAAGTAAATAACATAATTTTTGTTTCTGAAAACGATATTTTGGGTTCTTCATCTAAGAAAAAAAGTTATAAAAAAAGAAAAGTTGAAAACTTTTTAAGAGATTTAACGTCTTTAAATTATAATGATTTCATTACTCATGTTGATCATGGTGTAGGTCAATATAAATCATTAAATGTTATGAATATTTCAGGTCATATGCATGATTGCCTTCAAATTAGTTATGCAGATGGAGACAAATTATATGTTCCAGTAGAAAATATTAATTTAATTTCAAAAATATCAGATAATAAAGATAATAAACATTTAGATAAACTTGGTTCTAATAATTGGTTAATAAAAAAAAATAAAGTTAAAAATAAAATAAAAGATATTGCCGAGCAACTAATCAATACTGCAGCTAAAAGAAATATAAATACTTTTGAAAAATTATTTGAACCCAAAAATTTTGATGATTTTATTTCAAAATTTCCTTTCGAACTTACTGATGATCAGGATTTAGCAATCAATGAGGTTTTGGATGATATATATTCAGGAAAACTGATGGATAGACTTATTTGTGGAGATGTCGGTTTTGGAAAAACTGAAGTGGCATTAAGGGCTTCTTTTGTATTAGCTTCTTCGGGGAAACAAGTTGCGATAGTTGCTCCAACTACATTGTTAGTAGAACAACATTATAAAAATTTTATAGAAAGGTTTAAAGACTTTAATTTTAAAATAAAATCATTGTCTAGAATGACATCAGAAAAAGAAAAGAGAATAACAAAAGAATCTTTAAAAATAGGAGATGTATCAATTATAATAGGTACTCATGCTTTGTTAGCAAAGGACATAGGATTTAAAGATCTAGGCATGCTTGTTATTGATGAAGAACAACATTTTGGGGTTTCACAGAAAGAAAGATTAAAAGAATTACAATATAATATCCATGTTTTAACATTAACTGCAACACCAATACCAAGAACATTACAACTTTCTTTAAATGGATTAAAAGAGTTAAGTTTAATTACAACTCCTCCTATTAACAGGCTATCTGTTAGAACTTTTGTTCAAGTTTGGGATAAAATTATTTTAAAGGATGCGCTATTAAGAGAAAAAAATAGAAATGGACAATCTTTTATTGTTTGTCCAAAAATAAAAGATATAGAAAAAGTTTTTAACCTTGTAACTAAAATGGTGCCAGATCTTGAAATATCAGTCGCTCATGGTCGTTTAAGCGTTAATGAATTAGAAACTTCAGTTAACAATTTTTATTTAAAAAAAAGTGATATTTTAATATCAACAAATATTATTGAGTCTGGTATAGATATTCCAAATGCAAATACTTTGATTGTATATAACGCAGATTTTTTTGGTTTATCACAATTATATCAATTAAGAGGTAGAGTTGGAAGAAGTGATATAAGGGCTTACGCTTACTTTACTTTTGGTAAGCATAAAGTATTAACTGAAAACTCAAAGGAAAGATTAAAAGTTTTAAAAACATTAGATAATTTAGGTGCTGGATTTTCTTTAGCTAATTATGATTTAGATATCAGAGGAGCAGGTAATTTGTTAGGAGATGAACAATCGGGACAAATAAAAGAAATTGGATATGACCTTTATCAAAAATTATTAAATGAAGCTATAAACTCACTGAAAAAGGGTAATAAAACCATTGAAGAGACTTGGACACCTTCTATAAATATTGGTATACCTGTTTTAATTCCTGAAAATTATGTAAAAGATCTTTCTACTCGTATGTCATTGTATAGAAGGGCTGGAGAAATAAAAAAAAATAATAGCATAAACGACTTTTTAGAAGAATTAAATGAAAGATTTGGTCCACCTCCAAATCAAGTTAAAAACTTAATTTTTACAATTTTATTAAAATTAAAGTGTATTAAATTAAATATAGATTATATTGACATCGGGCCAAAAGGAATTTTATTAGGATTTAGAAATAATATATTTAGTAAGCCAGAAAAATTAATTAATTTAATTAATATCAGAAGGGATATAAAAGTTAGAAAAGATCAAAAAATATTTTTTGAATTTAAATCTGAAGAAATAAATAAGATTAAAAGACTAAAAGAATTAATTAATGCACTGAATGAATTATAACTTTTAATCAATACATTTAAATGTACCAATTGCTAAATTGTTTTCGTCAGTGTCAATTTTAATTAATACTAACTTTTTCCCATCACATTTTTTAGAAGCTTCTTCTTTTTTTTCAATTGGTAGTTTTGTTAATCTATTGTTTACCAACTTCCACTTTATTAAAAAAGTTCTAACTATTGTTTTGTCTGCTTTAGAATTATATTTTGGAGTATTTTGGTTTTCATTTAGAGAATTAACACTTTGATTACATGAAAATAACAAAAGAGAAACAAATATAATAAATAGTATTTTAAATTTATACATTACTTTACTCCAATTTCTAAAACATAACTTAAACTATCAGCTTTACCAAATAATATTAATTAAAATTATTTATTCACCAAGAACCATTATTGTGCATTGATTTCCATGGTTCTATGATTTCAAGAGGATCCCCTTGTTGCAAAAGTTCTATTGATATTTCATTAGGAGACTTTATAAAGGCCATTCTTCCATCTCTTGGAGGACGATTAATTGTTACTCCGTTATCTATTAATTTTTGACAAGTCTCATAAATATTCTTTACTGAAAAAGCAAGATGACCAAAATTTCTACCTTTATCAAAATTTTCAAAATCCCAATTAAAAGTTAGTTCAATTTCAGGTGACCTGGTTTTAATAGCATTATCTTCGTCTTCATTGGCTGCAAGAAAAATAAGGGTAAACTTTCCTTCAGGTACATCTTTTCTTCTTGTTTCAACTAGTCCTAATTTATTGCAAAAGAAATCTAAAGATTCTTCAATATTATTAATTCTAATCATAGTATGCAGAAATTTCATTTTATTACTTTCTATTTTTTTTATATAAAATAATCTATTTGTTAGAAGTTTCAACAATTTTATTGTAATTATTTAGTATGTTAGATTATGAAATTGGATATAATATCCCGGCAAAAATAGGAATGTCTTTAAAAGAAGTCCAAACCCCTGCCTTAATCATTGATTATGATTTATTTAATCACAATTTGTTGAAAATGAAAAAGTTTGTTTTAGATAAAAGAGTTTTTCTTAGACCTCATGCAAAAATGCATAAGTCTTTTAATATTGCGGATATTCAATTAAAATTAGGAGGTGCAACTGGAATTTGCTGTCAAAAAGTTAGTGAAGCGGAGGTATTTGCTCGTTTAGGTGTAAAAGATATATTAATAACTAATCAAATTTCTGATTTTATAAAAATTGAAAGATTAACTAAATTATCAAAATTAGGATGTACTATTGGATGTTGTGTTGATAATTTTCAAAATGTTGTTGAACTTCAAAAGTACTCAAAAAAAAATAATACTAATTTAAATGTTTACGTTGAATTTGACTGTGGAGCAAATAGATGTGGTCTTCAATCATCAAAAGAAATCAAAATATTAATTAATTTAATAAATGAATGTAAGAACCTAAATTTTAAGGGTTTGCAAGCATACAACGGTTCAAATCAACACATAATTGATAACAAACTGAGACAAATTGCAGTAAAGGAAACAAATAAAATAATAAAAAATTTGAAATCTAAATTAGAAATTAATGATATTTTTGTTACAGGCGGGGGAACAGGATGTTTTGAATATGAGGTAGAGGGTGGTGTTTATAACGAAATACAAGTTGGTTCTTATTTATTTATGGATGCTCATTACTCATCTATAAACCATAATTTTAAAAAAAATATAGTTTTTGAAAACTCTCTTTTTTTATATACGACTGTAATTTCAAGAAGAAGTAATGATTTTGCTGTAGTTGATGCTGGCTTAAAATCTTTATCTATTGACAGTGGTCTTCCAATGGTTTTTCATAAGAATAAAGATTTATCTTACTTAAAATGCTCTGATGAACATGGGATAATTAGTAATAAAGATAATTTCTTAAACATTAATGATAAGATTTTATTAATACCAGGTCATTGTGACCCAACGTGTAATCTTCATGATTGGTACGTTGTAATTAAAGATAATATAGTAATTGATTTATGGCCTATTTCTGCGAGAGGTTATAGTTTCTAAAAATAGTTTTATCTTACGTGCCAATTCTCGTTTAAAGGTCTTGCAGAATTCAGTTCTCCGTATCCTGATCCTGTAGTTCCTTTGGGATCTAATCCAAAATATCTAGGATCTTTTGGTTCATTATTTGGCTGATAGCGTACATCACATGTCAAACGAATATTTTTATCTTTAGCATGATGCTCAAATGTTCCATGTACTAGGTTCATGCCAAAAATCAAAATATCTCCTGGGTAAAAATTAGCAGTCAGAATTTTAGAATTTCTTTTTTTAGCAAAGTCTAATGGGTGTATATCTATTGATGCTTTTCTATCTTTATTTATAGCTACATCAAAATCATCAAATTTCTTTTTTAAATCTTGAAAAATATGAGATTTTTCAATTACAAATATAGGTCCCTTATTAATAGTTACTTTAGTAAAAGCAATCCAGCATGTTAGTACTTTTTTAGTTGTTCTAGTAAAAAAGCCAGCGTCACAGTGCATTTGTGTAAATTTACCATTAGCTACAGGTCTTAAAAAAAGAAAATCAAAACCAATAGCGGCTTCACCAAAAACTTCAGAAAGCAGTTTTTTTAAAGTTAATCCATTAGTAATTTCCCTGAGAGATTTTCCATTTGAAACTGATTTCCAAAAATCCCCTCTATTCTTATAAATTTTATCTCTTGATGAACGATTTGAAAAAACTCCATCTTCAAATGGATTTTCAATTTCATCAACTTCATTTAATCTAAAAAAAACTTCTTCTCTAGCTGACTTAATTTTATTAGAGTTAAATAAATTTCTTATAAATATATAACCATTTTCTTTTAATGATATTGACAAATTTTTGTGATTACAGTCTGGTAAATCAGTCTCATTTAATTTACCTAAAAATTCATGCGGAATTATTTTGTCATCAATAATAGCACAATTATCAATATCTTTTTTTTTCAATTCTCAACCTTATTTAATTATATTTTATTTTAATATTATTTTGTCTTTTTTTATACTAAAAATTTTAGTCTAATTTTTATCTATCTATTTTTATAATAACCAACTTTATCACCTTTAGTTGTTATACCTAATCCATTTATAGATCTATTAACATAATTAAAATAACATATAATTTGATTTGCTTCTAAAATTTGGCCGTCATTAATTCTATTCTTTTTAAGTTGATCAAAATCTGATTTATTTATTTTATCAGGATGTTTGGTTAATTTTTCTGCATAAATTAAAAAAGCTAGCTCTTTGCCCTTAAATACTTTCTCAGGTTTCTTTTTATTTAAAGCAATTAGGATTTTATCACTTTTTGATTTATCATTTATCAAGTGGCATGCATTTTTCCAGTGGTTTTCTAAAGAATATTTACAATTATTTATTATTGACACATATGAACTTATTGTTTCTTGAAACCATTTGGGTATTGTGTTTTTTTTATCATGTAAAACAGATTTATATAAAGCCATGTGGCCTTTCATAGTACTTGGTCTTAATGAATGAACTCTCAAGACGTTATCTACGGTATTATGAGGTGTTTTAGCTTCATTAAAAGCTGACTTTAATTCTTTATTTGCATCTTCATCCTTAATCATTTTTATCCAAGCTGTCATTTTCATCCCTTTTAATGTTAAAAAAAAGGGTGCTTAAAAAGCACCCTTAAATTATAATTAGAAATTAAATTATAATCCCCATTTTTTTGCTGTTTTCTTAAAAAAGCCTTTTGCTGTTTTAATTTTAATCCAATGGTTAACAAAGTTAATCCAAACTTGATCGCCTTGTGGTAGTAGCATTGCTAATGGTGTTGGAGCTCTTGGAGCATCAACATTTATTTCTTTAACATTTTTATATTTAGCTTTTAATGTTGAGCCTTCAAGATTTGATGTCACAAAAACATCAGATCTTCCAGCAAGAACTTCTTGGTAACCTCTTGCAGGTGCTTCTACACTCTTTATCTCTGCATTTGGGAACCATGCTTTAACCATAGGTTCCATTGCAGTACCTAAAGTTGTAGCAATTTTAACACCTGGTTTATTAATAGATTTCCATCCACTAAATTTATTAATTTTGTCATCTGTAGTAAAAGGCTTAAAATTTACAGATAGATAACTTTCTGAAAAACCTGCGGCTTTCATTCTAGATGCTTTAATTGATGCAGAGCCTGTGATATGATATTTGTTCGCAACCACACCATTGACAATTGTTTTCCAATCAGTAGGTACAAATTCAATATCTACACCCATATCTTTAGCTAATTCACTCATTATATCAATGTCATAACCTTTATATTTATTTGTTGCAGTATCCCTAATTGAAAATGGATTGAAATCTCCTGTTGTACCAGCTTTTAATTTTCCAGAACTTAAAATTTCGTTTAATGCTGAGTCAGCTAAACTTACATTATTTAGAGAAAATAATGCAATCAATGAAGCAGTTAATAATTTTATAAATTTCATAAAACCTCCTTATTATTTATGAATTATCTTTTTTTATTTTTAATCTATTAAGAATAGTATTGTAGCCATTATTACCGTATTTCATAAATCTAGCTACTCTTCCAACTGTAGTTGTACTTACACCAGTCTCAGTTGCTATTTGGCGATATGGTTTTTTTTTAGATAAAGATCTTACTATTAACCATCTTGTAGAAAATTCTTCTATTTCAGATGGCGTGCATAGGTCATAGAAAAAACTCTTACACTCATTTTTTGTTTCTATTTTTAAAATTGCATTAAATAGATCTTTTTCTATTTTTGAAACCAAACCATTTGCCTTTCTGTATTAATGTGTTATTGTGTTAATACAAAAATACTAATTTGTCAATTTAAAATTATAAATAAAATTTGTATTTTTAACATAATTAAAGTTTTAGAAACAAAAAATTGATAAAAGTAATAGAAATAAAAAAATTAAACAAGTGGTTTGGAAGTTTTAAAGTGCTTAATAATATTAACCTTGATGTGATGCCAGGCGAAAAAGTTGTTGTTTGTGGTCCTTCTGGGTCTGGTAAATCAACTTTAGTAAGATGTATAAACAGATTGGAAATGCATCAATCTGGAGAAATAAGAGTGATGGGGAAAAAGTTAACAAGTGATCAAAAATCCATATCACAAATTAGTTCTGAAGTTGGTATGGTATTTCAACAATTTAACTTATTTCCTCATTTAACTGTTTTACAAAATTTAACTTTAGGACCAACAAAAGCTCTTGGGTTGTCTGAAAAAGAAGCAAAAACAAGAGCTTTAATGCTTTTAGAAAGAGTAAGAATACCTGAGCAAGTAAATAAAAAACCTTTTCAACTATCTGGAGGACAACAACAAAGGGTAGCTATAGCAAGATCTTTATGTATGGATCCAAAAATAATGCTATTTGATGAACCTACATCTGCTCTTGACCCAGAAATGATTTCAGAAGTCTTGGATGTCATAACTGATTTAGCAAATGATGGTATGACGATGGTTGTTGTAACTCATGAAATGGGATTTGCAAAAAAGGTAGCTGATAGAATGATTTTCATGGATGAAGGACGAATAGTTGAAGAAGGGAAGCCTAGTATTTTTTTTAAAAGGCCTAGAACAGAAAGATGTAAAACTTTTTTAAATCAGATTTTACACCATTAATTTATATGAATAAATATACTTACATAATTATATTTAGCTTAGTTTTTTGCACAGGATGTGAAAATTCTGGAATATGGGGATGGTATGTTATAGATCCTTCTACAAAATCAGGATGGAACAATATACAATTTTTGTTAGGAGGATTTTCCTCTACTATACAACTTTCTGTGATAGCTGCATTCATGTCTATCGCTATAGGGTTAATCATAGCTTTGCCAGGCATGTCTAATAATTATTTATTAAAATCAATAAATAGAGTTTATGTAGAGTTTGTAAGAGCTATTCCTTTGTTACCAATGCTTTTTTGGGTATTTTACGGATTACCTGTTATTTTTAAATCTCTAGGTTTAAATATTGGTATAGACGCTTTTTGGGGAGCTGTATTAACATTAGCTATCTCCGATAGCGCATTTACAGCTGAAATATTTAGAGGTGGAATTCAATCAATTAATAGAGGTCAAACTGAAGCAGCGCAAACAATAGGTTTAAATTATTATCAAACTATGAGATATGTAGTTCTTCCTCAAGCGCTTAGAAGAATATTACCTCCTTTGGCAAATCAATTTATATACATTGTAAAAATGTCTGCTTTTGCGTCAGTAATTGGAATGCAAGAACTTACTAGGAGAGCTAATGAAATTGTTGTAACAGAATATAGACCATTAGAAATTTATACTTTATTGATATTTGAATATTTAATTCTAGTTTTAATAATTAGTTTTTTTGTTAGATGGCTTGAAAGAAGAATGGGTTCTAATGAAAGTCAAAATAGTTAACTTTTAATATTATAAAAATTAAATTAAGGAAAAGATATGGATTGGAAATTATTTTTAAATAAAACTAAAAAAAATTATAAATTATTAAATGATGAAATTCCAGAGACTTTTAGAGGTTTTGGTGTCATGGGGCAAGAAGCTAAAAGAAATGGTGTTGTAGATAAAAAAACTAAAGAATTTGTAGCCCTGGGTATTGCTATTTCTACTAGATGTGAAAGTTGTATAGGAATGCATGTAGATGCACTTATTAGTTTAGGAATGACTAGAGAAGAGTTAATAGAAATTTTAGCGATGTGTTCATTTATGGGTGGAGGCCCTTCTATAACATTTAGTTCAAAGGCTTTAGAAGCTTTTGACCAATTAAATAATTAAACCAAATAAAATACTTTTTAAAGTAGCTTAATTTTGTAGGATTAAAGAATAATGTTTCACAAAGTAAAAAAAATAGATTTTGATAAAATACCAATAATAGATTTAAAAAATCTAAGAAATGGAAAAGACAAGTATAATGTTGCAAAAGATTTACATCATGCAAGCAAAAATTTGGGCTTTATATACATTAAGAACCATGGAATTTCAGAAGATACTATTAATCATGTTCGTAAAGATGCCTTTAAATTTTTTAGAAAAGATAGAAATGAAAAAATAGAAATTAAAATATCTGACAAACATAGAGGATGGTTGGGTTATGGTAAGTCAAAAATGCATGATGATGCTAAACCAGATCTTAAGGAAAGTTTTATTTGGGGTTATCAAGATAAAAAAGGATTTTCATTGAATGACCATCCTCTAAGAGGAAAAAATTTATGGCCTTCAGCAATTCCTTCTTTAGAAAAAAATGCGATGGTTTTTTTTAATGAAGCAGACTCTCTTGCTAAAGATCTTCTTAAAGGTTTTGCAATTGGATTAAATTTAAATGAAAATTTTTTTTTAAAAACATCTTCAAAACCACTTAGTAGGGCTTCATTAGTTTATTATCCTAGTCAACCTGAATCAATGGGAGAAGATCAGTATGGAGTTAGCTCTCATACAGATTTTGGTGTGTTAACTATTTTATGTCAAGATGATGTAGGCGGACTGCAGGTCCAAGATGTTAACGGTGACTGGTATCATGCTCCTCCAATACAAAATACAATTATAGTAAATGTTGCAGATTTATTGTCAAGATGGACAGGAGGTGAATATAAATCTACACCTCATAGAGTTGTGAACAAGTCAAATAAAGAAAGACTGTCTATAGTGCTTGCCTTTGATCCAAATCCAGAAACAATAATAGATTCAAAAGAGATTTTTGGTAAAAATTATGATTCTAAATTCGAACCAATTTCTTGTGGTGATTATTTGATTTGGAGATTCGGAAAAGCATTTTCTTATAGAAATTAATTTTATGAACGATTTGAAATTAACCAGGTTAGCTTGTCATAATATTTTAATTAATTGTGCAGATTTATCAAAGTCAGATAGTTTGTTAATTATATCAGAAGATGAAAATCTTGGTTGGTACAAAAATGATGTTTCCGAAGCAGTTTTTAATTACGCAAAAACTTTTGGTTTAAAGGTAGATATTTTAAATACTGGCAAACCAAAAAATAATTCAAGGGACAAAATTATAGAATTAGCCAATAATTATGACTGTACCATTTTTTTTGCAAGAATTGGTGATCAAGATAGATTTGAAAATAATTTTTTTAAAACAAAAAGAGTGATGTCATATGTCAGAAATAAAGAATCTTTAGTTTCATCATTTGGATGCTCTAATCATTTGGCAATGTTAGAAATGAAGGACGCTATTAATAATTTAATTTTTAATGCAAAAATTATAGAAATTTCTTGTCCTTTGGGAACGTTAGTTTATGGTAAAATAGATAAAAAAACTATTGGATTAAGTTCAGAAGTAAGTGTTCAAAGATTTCCTGTAGTGGTTCCAGCGCCTATACACGCATCAAAGTTTTCTGGTAAAGTTGTTTTATCAGATTATCTCACCCCAACAGGTTCAAAAGTTTATGAGCCTGAAAGCATAAAATTAGATAAGCCAATTATGGCTGTGATAGAAAATGGAAAAATCAATCAATTTGTTGGAGACAAAAAAACAGTAAAAAAGGTAAAAGAACATTATAAATCTATATCTCAATTATTTAATATTGATAAAGATGCTGTTCATTCTTGGCATGCAGGGATTCATCCTGGAATCAAATATGAATATCCTATATCTGAAAACCCTGACAGATGGTCTAATACAATTTTTTCTAGTCCGAAGTACCTTCATTTTCATACATGTGGAGATTATGCTCCTGGTGAGATTTGTTGGATGATATTAAACCCAACAGTTGTAATTGATGGAAGAAAACTATGGGAAAATGGAAAATTAAAAGTTAAATCTTTTCAAAAAACACTAAGTTGTATAAATAAATGGAAAGATTTAAAATTTTTATATGATTATTAATATTTAAGATTTTTTTTGTGATGGAATTATGAATAAAAAGTATGATGCGATTATAATTGGTTCTGGAGTTATTGGAACTGCAATAGCCTATGAAATGTCAAAAAAAGGTTGGAGTACGTTAAATGTAGATAAAAACCTTAAAGCAGGCTACGGATCAACCTCGGCATCATGTTCTATTATAAGAGTACATTATTCAACTTTTGATGGTTGTGCAATGGCTTATGAGGGTTACCATTATTGGAAAAATTGGTCAAATTATCTTGGTAATCTTGATAAGACGCAATTGGCTAGGTTTGTAGAATGTGGATGCATGATTTATAGAACAGAACAGAATAAATATTTATCAAAAATTTTAAGTAGAGCTGATGAATTGTCTATACCTTATGAATTATGGAGTCCAAAAACAATTAAAACTAAGTTACCTATCGTAGATGTCCATGAATTTTCACCAATTAAAACTCCAAATGAAGAAGGGTTTGGTAAGCATAACGATAAATTGTTAAGGGGTGCAGTTTTTTTTCCTACAGCTGGGTATGTAAATGATCCACAACTATCTGCACAAAATATACAACTTGCTGCTGAAAAAAAAGGGTCTGAATTTTTATTTGATAGTGAAGTTGTTTCTATTTTGAAGAATAATGGTAAAGTTGAGGGCTTAGTTCTATCAGATAACACAAAAATATACTCAAATGTAGTTGTTAATGTAGCTGGACCTCATTCAATGAAAATTAATAAGATGGCTGGTGTCAATGAAGATATGAACATTAAGACAAAAGCATTAAAAGTTGAGGTTTCCCACGTGACTTCACCTGAAGAATTTAATTATGAAAAAAACGCCTTTGTTGTTTCTGATAGTGATATTGCTTGCTATAGTAGGCCAGAAAATGGAAATCACATATTAATAGGAAGTGAAGATCCAGAATGTGATGAAAGAATTTTTGTAGATCCTGATAACTGGGATGATAATTTTTCTGAGCAATGGAAAACTCAAGTACTAAGACAAGCACAAAGATATCCAAAACTTCCGGTTTCTTCAAAAGTTAAGGGTGTAGTGTCATTGTATGATGTATCTGATGATTGGATACCAATTTATGATAAATCTAGCTTACCAGGGTTTTATATGGCTATTGGCACTAGTGGCAATCAATATAAAAATGCCCCAGTCGCAGGAGTTTTAATGTCCAAACTGATAGAATATTGTGAAAAAGGTAACGATCACGATTTTAAACCACTTACAATCAATCTTAATTATATTAATAGAGATATAAACTTAAAATTCTACTCTAGAAACAGAGTAATTAATAAAGAAAGTAGCATGTCTGTTTTGGGTTAAATTTTATACTTTAATTTTATTAAAAAATAATAAAACAATTTCATATAAATTTAAATCACTTGTAAAACCAAACGATAATTTTTTATTTAAATTCAGGTTCCAGGCGCTCTGTAAGCGCCCATCATTGCTGCACCTTTGTTAGCAATTTCATTAAAGTCTACTACTTCTAAAATCTCCATTTCTGATATTACGCCAGATTTCATTATTAACATTTTTAAGGCCCCCATGACGGTAAAGTCTGGAGCTTCACAAATAGCTACAACATCATATTTTCCTCTATTTAAATAAAGATTATTTAGTTTTCCACCAGCTTTTTCCATCATTGATGATATTGCAGCATATCGATCGTCATTGGGGTTATCAAGATATCCTGCTAATCCCTTTTCATTATAAGTTCCTAAAACAATGTATTGCATTCTCATACTCCTAAGATAAATTATTTTTTTTTAGCTTATTCACTTTAATACATGCTTGTCTATGAAAAATTTATTTGTTAAAAAAAATAATATTTTCTATGTTATTAATGTTTAAATATTATTAACAAACAATTTGAGTTTAAGTTAAAATGAGTAAAAAATTTCCAGATTTTAATATTAATATAGATAACATTCATGAAGTTCATAATTCTATTTTAGCTACTTATGTAAAAAAAATTGCTATCAAATATCTTGAAGTTGAAGAAGGCAGGGTATTAGCTAGATTAGATAACTTAAAAGAATATAAGTTTTTAACTGGAGCAATTTCTGGACAAGTACTTATGTCTGCTATAGATACAGTAATGTCAATGGCGATGAGTACTTCGTCAAAATCTCAAAGAGGCACTCTTTCACAAAATAATAATTTTATTAGACCAGGTATAGCAGACTATTTTCTTATTGAAAGTAAAGTTCAAAGATTTGGAAAATCAATAGCTATAGGTGAAACAAAAGTTTTTTCAGAAGATTCAGAAGAACTTATTTGTCATGCAACATCAACTTTTCCTCTAAAATAAGTATAAATTTTTTTATGGTTGAAAATGAATAACAATATTCCTGACAGTAAAGGACACAATGCTTTCAAAAGAGATAAATCCTTTGAAAAGTTAATGGAATTTTACTGTGGAAAAAAGTTATTTAATAAAATAAAACCTCAATTTATTAAATTAGGTGAACTCATAGGAGGCAAAATTGAAGATTTAACCTTAACTGCAGATAAATCACCACCTCAACTTATTAAACGGACTAGGGCTGGGGTAAATGTTGATAGAATAATTAAGCATCCTGACTTTTGTTCCTTAGAAAAAATAGCATTCTCTGATTTTGGTTTAGCCGCAATATCCCATAAAAATAAGATTTTTGGGTTTGAAGAAAAATTACCTCCAATAATAAAATATGGCCTAACATTTCTTTTTGTTCAAAGTGAATTTGGTTTATGTTGTCCAATAAGTATGACAGATTCTTTAACAAGAACTTTATCAAAATTTGGAAACAAAGATTTGATTAAGTTATTTTTTGATAAATTAACTTCTTTAGATATTGATGAGTTATATCAAGGAGCAATGTTTATGACTGAACAAGAAGCAGGTTCAGATGTAGGGAATACAAAAACATATGCAGAAAAAATTGATGGTAATTGGTATTTAACAGGAGAAAAGTGGTTTTGTTCAAATCCAGATGCTGACCTTGCAATGGTTTTAGCACGTCCGTTAGGTAATGAAAATGGTACAAAAGGGTTGTCATTATTTCTTTTACCAAGACATCTAAGTGATAATTCTCCAAATAACTACGAAATTTTGAGATTAAAAGATAAATTAGGTGGAAGATCTTTTGCAAGTGGAGAAATAAGATTGAATAGAGCTTTTGCCTATTTAGTTGGGAATCAAAATGAAGGTTTTAAGCAGATGACAGACATGATAAACATGTCTAGACTATCGAACGGAGTTAGAGCCTCAGGCATGATGCAAAGATCATTGCAAGAATGTTTGTTTATTTCAAATAATAGGGAAGCTTTTAAAACTAAATTAATAAATTTGCCTTTAATGCAAAAACAAATTTTAAAGATATTTTTACTTGCTGAAGCATCTAGGTCAATGATTTTTCACTCCTCTAAATTATTAGAAAAGTCAGATCAAGAAATAGAAAAATTTCAAGTTTTATTCAGAATACTTACACCTTTAATTAAGTTTAGATCTTGTCGAGATGCAAGAAAAGTTACTGGAGATCTAATGGAAGTTAGAGGAGGTTGCGGCTATATAGAAGAATGGTCTGATGCTCGTATGCTTAGAGACTCTCATCTAGGATCAATTTGGGAGGGAACTAGTAATATAGTCGCATTAGATGTATTAAGAGCAATGAAAAAAAATCAAAATATTAAGGTTTTAAAAAGTTATCTTCAAGACATTGTAGCAAATTTTAAAATAAAAAATGATAAGGTGCATTTTGAAGAAATTATTCAAAAAGTCTTTGTTTTTGTATCAAAAGTTTTAAATGAAAATGCTGAACATTCTGCAAGACAACTATCATCTGTTGTTTATTATTTATGTGCTTCTATTTTTGCATACAACGAGGGAAACTTAGAGCCAAAATTATCATATAGAAAAGAACTTGCTATGCTGATTTCAAAATATAAAATTAATCCTACTGATCCTTTGAAAACTGAGAAAGTTGAAAAGTATGTGAAAAACTTTTCTATACTTTTTTCTTAATATTTTTTCATAAAATTTAAATTAAATGCCTACAAAAATATTTAGTTTAATATTTTATCATCATATTGATATACAAGCCCTAATCTTATCCTTCGTTTTTTTTAATAAATTCAAGAAATTCTATTACTTTGGGAAGAGATTCATCTGGTAAATCTTTATAACTGCTTCCAAATTTATTCTTTACTTTCAAAGCGACATGGGCATAAGGATTTCTTCCTTTTGGATGACTGGGATGGTTTGGAAGTTTATCAACCATTAAGTCTCCAGTAGCTTGTATAAGTGACCATAGATGTTTTTTATTTTTGATATTCATTTTTAGAACTTAATTATAATGATAAAGCAGAAGTACAATTAAAATTTATTTATAGTTCCTCAATTCCTAGTTCAGCTATATACCGTCTATGCCATGTTGGACTAATAACCAATTCATTTATGCAAACATGTTTTGGCATCTGACATAAAAAAGCTATAGTTTCGCCCAAATCATCTGGCTGTAACATTTTATTTTTTTGTTCAATAGTTAACTTTTTTGGTCTTTTATCTAATATAGGAGTTGCAACTTCTCCAGGACACAATGCACATGCTCTAATACCAATATTACAATATTTCATATTTATAGTTTCAGTCATGGCATTAACAGCATGTTTTGAGGAAGTATAAGTAACTCCTGATAATAAACTCACCTCTCTCCCAGCCCAAGAAGAAACATTAATTATCAAGCCATCTTGTTGCTTTTTCATGTAAGCTAAAGTTGATTTACAGCAATAAAATAATCCATTTACATTTATTTGAAAAATTTTATCCCAGTCGTTTTTATTAATGACGTCCCAGTCTCTATGCTCAACATTTGTTCCAGCAGAATTTATTAAAATATCGATCGATTTAAATTGTTGAATAATTTCTCTAGAAACATTATCTACTTTTTCTTTATCAGCTACATCTAATGGCTTTATCAAAGTTTCATTAATACATTGATTTGCAGTTGTTTTTAGTTTTTGTTCATTTCTTCCTGACAAAATGACTTTCATGCCTAAAGAGGATAAAGTTGAAGCAGCATTTTGACCAATACCAGATCCTGCGCCTGTTATCCATGCAATCTTGTCTTTTAAACTTCTTTTCATAACTTTTAAATTATAGATTAACGTTACTTAAATCAATCTAGTCTTTAAGTATTTTGCTTAGTTTCAAATTATGAAACTAATTTGTTAGCTTTTAAAGCATTGAAATGAACCTTACCCACATTATCAAAACTACAATTGTTGAAGGAACCCATATTAAAGAGCGCAAAGGAAACCCATTTTTAATTATAAGTTGATTTAAAAATATATGGTAAATTGAATGGGCTAATCTAAAATAAAAAAACCAGTATGCGAGTGTTACAAAGTGCTCATCTACTTTTTCAGTTAATACAATAATAATACAAACTAAATAGAAGAAAATTGGAAATTCAAACAAATTAGCTAAATTTCTTTGAGCATTTTTTAATATGTCTGAACCTTGATGAAAAGGAGGATGTTTATGTTCACTTCCACTTACAGCATTATTTTTATCATTAACGTAGATCTCTTTAAGTCTTATTAATGTTGAAAAAAGAAAAACTACAATAGTTAAACAAAGCATATAAAAAATCGGTAAAAATATCTCAGTATTCATAAAATCTCCAAAATTTTATTTTAATAGAAATTTTACAAAAAGTTAATTATTTTTTTATCTGTTAAAAACTTAAGTTTTTGTTACAATAATTAATATGCTTAACAAACAGCAGATTGAATTTTACAATGAAAATGGATATGTTATCCCAAATTTTCTACTTCCAGAAGATATTATAAATGAAATAAGCGGCCATTGTGATCGTTTGTTGATAAAAAATCCAGAATTTAAAGATTTTTGTCCAAATGTTTTAAAATATGATGTTGGTTTCTTGAATTTTGCTAGAAACCCTAAAATACTTGATATGGTAGAACAACTAATAGGTTCTAATTTTGCTTTATGGAACTCAAGCCTTTTTGCAAAACCTGCTAAAAATGGACTTGAAACTCCATGGCATCAAGATGGTGAATTTTGGCCAATAAGACCATTAGCAACTTGCACAGTCTGGATTGCTATAGATGAAGCAAATAAGCGAAATGGTTGTTTAAGAGTTATAAAGGGTTCTCACAAGAACCGTAAACTAAGAAAACATAACACAGTGAAAGATAAAAATTTTACTTTACACCAAGTTCTTGATCCAAGCGAATTGAATGAAGTTGATTCAGTTGATTTAGAATTAAAACGTGGGCAAATCTCATTACATGATGTTTATTTGCTTCATGGTTCAAAAGCAAACGAGTCTTCTAAGTCTAGAAGGGGTATGACATTAAGATATATGCCAACAACTAGTGTTTTTGATAGAAAAGTAGCAGATGAATTACATGAAAATCTTGGAGTTGTAAATCATAGTGAAAGGTCTTTGTTTTTGATGAGAGGAGTAGACGAATCAAATCTTAATGACTTTCGACTAAGGCTTTAATAAAACTATGACTGCTTTTTTAGTTGTAAAGGCTATAGTGCCTAATAGTCATATAAAAAATTTTGATGAATGGTATAAAGAATACCATTTAAAAGAAGCTCACATAAGCTTTAAATCAATAAGTTCATTTAGGGGATGGATTAATAAAAATGAACATCATGCTTTTTATCAATTCATAGACTTTGCTACAGCTAATAAAATACTTGATAGCAAAGAATTAAAGTTAATGATAAAAATATTTGATAAAAAATGGCTAGGTAAAGTAACTAGAACAAGAGAATTAATTGAAATAATTCAAAAAATTTAAACCTTTTTTTTAAAAGATTTATATTAATCATTGACAATATTAACTATCGTTAATCTCTATTGATAGGGAGTGATAAAATTCTTATAATATATTTAATAAAAATTAAATTTACATATGACTAATACTGAAAATTGTTTTGATTACATTATTGTAGGAGGAGGTTCTGCAGGATGTGTTTTAGCTAATAGACTTTCTTATGATAATAAAAAAACAGTGCTATTAATAGAAGCAGGTAAAAAAAAACATTTTTTATCTAGATTTCCTATTAGTTTTGCTCTTTTTATTGATAGACCTTCAGTTAATTGGCGTTATAGATCAGAGCCAGAAAAAAATACAAACTTTCGTCAAATACCTGTTCCAAGAGGAAAGTTACTTGGTGGCTCCAGTGCTATCAATGGAATGGTTTACGTCAGAGGACAAAGATTAGATTTTGATATTTGGGCTCAAATGGGCAATAAAGGTTGGAGTTATGATGATATTTTACCTCTTTATAAGAAAATGGAAAACTTTAAAGGAAAAAAAAGTAAATTAAGAGGAACTAGTGGTTTATTAAATATTAATGAAGTAAAAGATTCCAATCCTTTGTTTGATGCAATTTTTTCTGCAGGTGAGTTATGTAAACTTTCAAGAAATAATGATTATAATGGTGATGATCAAGAAGGTTTATCTCTATCTCAAACCACAATTGATAAAGGAAGAAGAATAAGCTCTGACTATGCTTATTTAAGACCAATTTATAATCGTAATAATTTTAATCTTAAAACCGAGTCATTAGTTACAAATTTAATTTTAAAAAATAAAAAATGTATTGGTGTAAAAGTTAAGAGTAAAAACAAGACTTATAAATATTATGCTAATAGAGAAGTTATACTTTCAGCTGGATCAATAAATACCCCACAAATTATGGAATTATCTGGTATTGGTCAGAAGGCCATTATAGAAAAAAATTCAATTAATTTAGTTCATGAATTAAAAGGTGTTGGTGAAAATCTTCGTGATCATATTGTTCCTAGATTAATTTTTGAAATTAAGAAAAGAAATGTTACATTTAATGATAGAGCAAAAGGACTGAATTTAATTAAACAAGGTCTGCAGTATCTTTTTAATAGAAGTGGTTTTTTTTCTCTACCATCTGCACCATTAATAGGTTTTTACAAAACAAAAACTGAATTATCTAGTCCAGATGTCCAGTTACATTTCGTTCCATATAGAATTATATTTGAAAATGGTAAAAGGATATTATCAAAAAATCCTGGTATTACATGTGCTATTAATCAAAATAGACCAGAAAGCAAGGGGTCTGTTCATATTTGTTCAAATAACCCTTTCAAATCACCAAAAATTAAATTCAATTTTTTATCCTCTAACATTGACATTGAAGCTTTAATTGGAGGTATGAAAAAAATTAGACAATTGATGTCTAGTAAACCAATGAAAGAATTATGTGGAGAAGAAATACAACCAGGTAAAGAAGTTAAATCCGACAAAGAATTATTAAATTTTATAAGAGATAATTCTGAAACTGCTTATCATCCAGTTGGAACATGTAAAATGGGAAATGATGAATTTTCAGTAGTGAATAATGAATTAAAAGTTTATGGTATAGATAATTTAAGAATTGCAGATGCTTCAATAATGCCTACATTAATTTCAGGTAATACAAATGCAGTGTGTATGATGATAGGTGAAAAATGTTCAGAATTAATTTTAAATAATAAAGGTAAATAACAAAATAAAATGAGATTATTAATTACTGATTTAGATACTGAAATTAAAAAAGATTTGGAAAAACAATCTGCTGGTACAGATGTTATAATAGATGTTTTTCGAGATTCTAATGAAGTCACGGATGATGCGTGGAACAAAGCTAATGCAATTATTACATATCGAGGATCAAATGTAGTAATGAAATCAATCTCTAAATTGAATAATACTAAAATAATTGTTAGAGGAGGAGTTGGCTTTGATGGTTTGAATCTTCAAGAACTTGGAAAAAAAGGAATAGCAGTTTGTACTGTTCCTGACTATGGTACTACTGAAGTTGCAGATCATGCAATAGCCTTAATGTTAATGATGCGAAGAGGTTTAGATCAATACGATTCGATAATGAGAAAAGACGCTAATAAAAATTGGCAATATATTCAATCGCCGTGTATTGATAGAATAAGAGGCAAAACTTTTGGTGTTTTTGGTTTAGGTAGAATAGGAAATGCGGCTGCTAAAAGAGCGAGAGCCTTCGATATGAACATTTTTTTTTATGATCCCCTTTTACCTGATGGTTCAGAATTATCATATGGTTATAGACGAGTAAGTACGGCTGAAGAACTTTTTAATTCATGTGATACAATTAGTATTCATTCTCCATTAAATAGTGACACAGAAGGTGTAATTAATAAATCTTTGTTTAAAATTGCAAAAAAATCTTTGCTATTAATAAATACAGCAAGAGGTTCAATAATTAATTTAGATGATCTTTATTATGCGTTAAAAAATAACCAAATAGGAGGTGCGGCTTTAGATGTTTTACCATCAGAACCACCAATTTTAAGTCATCCTATTATTAAAGCATATATGAAAAATGATGATTGGTTGAAAGGAAGGTTTACAATTACACCTCATGCTGCTTATTACAGTCCTCCTGGTTTAGAAGATTTGAGAAGTAAGGCAGTAAATACTGCAGTTGATTATATAAAAAATAAAAACTTACGAAATTGTCAAAATTTAGATTATTTAAATTAAGTTACTAAAAACTTATTTTTACTATCCAAATAGATACATTGACCATAAATATAAAAGTGTTAAATTAATATACTATTTTATAGATAATAAATAAAATAAGGATTTTTAAAATGCTCAAAGAACTAAAATTGAGTAATGGAAAACTTTCAGAAAGTCAAAAAAAACAATATTGGAAAGATGGTTTCCTTTCACCAATAAATTTTGTGAGTTTTAAAGAAACAGAGAAATTTAGAAGTGAGCTAGAAAAAATTGAAACGGATTATCAAAAAGTTAAATTAGCTCATACATTAAATACATTTAAAAGAATGGATGCTCAATGCGTAATCCCATTAGCTTATAAAATTGCATCAACTCCATTATTGCTAAATATTATTGAAGGTATTTTAGGACCTGACATAATGTTATATGGAGCAGAGTTTTTTATTAAAGAAGCTAATACGCCTCATATAGTAACTATGCATCAAGACTTAACATATTGGGGATTAGGTTCAACTGATAAAATGGTTACTGCATGGGTAGCCCTTTCTGATGTGACTATTGAAAGTGGATGTATGCAGTTTGTGGCAGGAAGTCATAAAAATAAAATTTTACCGCATGAAGATACTTTTTCAGAGAATAATTTACTTTCAAGAGGTCAAGAAGTTCAAGTGAATGTTCATCAGAATGATAAAACAGATATAATTTTGAAACCCGGACAACTTTCTTTACATCATGGAAGAATGATTCACGGTTCAGGACCTAATAGTTCAAATGATAGGCGGATTGGCTTTGTAATTCGTTATCTTACTCCTGACGTAATGCAAGAGGTCGCAGATGTTGATTATGCTATTCTAGTTAGAGGGGCTGATAGGGAAAAAAACTTTATAAATTATAGTCCACCAGATGAATTATTTTCTGAAAAACAAATAGCACTATATGAAGAAATTAGAAGTGCAAAAAAACAAGCTAAGATGTCAGGCTCAAGCCAGAAAAGTTATATTTATAATTAGCAGTTTAGTACAAATCAAATTAGGATAAAAACATGAATGATATTCCCTTAACTACATTTTTTGCTGCATTTTTTACAATTATATATTTATTTTTATCATTTCGTATTGGTTATTTAAGAGGAAGTCCTGTTATGAAATTGATTTTTAAAATGGATAAAAAGATTCCAGATTTAAAATTACAAAGAAATATTAGAGCACATGGAAATTTTTCTGAATACATCCCCTTATTTCTAATACTTTTAATTTTGATAGAAACTACAGTTGAGATGACTTTTAATTATTTATTGACAATTTGTATGATATTTTTGTATGGACGATTGGCACATGCAATTTGCTTTGCTTTTTTTGACTACAATCCATTTTTAAGAATTTCTGGAATGATTTGTACTTATTTTTCTATTCTATTATTTGCAATTATTTTATTTTTTTCTCTAATTTAATGATGATTTAAATAAAAAAGGTTAATTTTTGGAAAATACAAATTATAAAACAGAAAAAATTATGGCAGAAAGTCCGCCAGAAAAAAAGTATCAGGTTACTTTAGATAATTGGAGAAAATACCCATATACTTCTTGGTCATTTGTAAATGTCAGAAACTTAATCCCAACTGCACCAATAGATACTAATATAAGCAGCAAAACAAGTTTTCAAAAAAAAATAACTAATTTACATGACTTAAAAGTTATTCACCAAGAAATTAGTCATAATTTTATAGATGTTTTAAAAAACTGTAATACTGATGCATTCCTTGTTATGCATAAAGGTCTTTTAGTTTACGAGTACTTTAATAAATTTACACTTAAAGATACTCCGCATATTATTTTTTCAATTTCTAAATCCTTAACATCACTCTTAACTGCTATTTTATTCCAGGATAAAACTCTTGATTTAAATAGAATGGTATCAAAAATAATTCCTGAAACAAAAGGTTCAGCTTACGAAGATGCAACTATTAGAAATGTATTAGATATGAATGTTGCATCAAATTTTATTGAAGATTACTCAGGTGAAGCTGAAATATTTAAGAAATATAGAGCTTCTACAGGCTGGGATTTGACAAACAATGATACTAACAATAGTTCTGATGGATTGCATAATTTTCTTTCAAATATGCCGAGTTCAAAATTATCTCATGGTAAAAAATATCACTATTGTTCGCCAAATAGTGACTTATTAGGTTGGATTATTGAGAGAATATCTAAACAAAAGTATTACAAATTAATATCAGATTTATTATTTAAGCCTTCAGGCATGAGTTTTCCAGCAAATGTTACTCTTGATAAATGGGGTGCATCTAGAGCGGCTGGAGGAGTAAGTATATCACCTTATGATTTATTATTATTAGCTGAGTTAGTTAGATGTGAAGGCAGTAATGATAATGGTCAAATAATTCCATCATCATGGATTAATGACTTTATAAACTATAATGACAATAGTTGTTATTTGAATCAAGATGATTTAAAAAGATTTCCAAAAGGTAATTATAGATCTAAATGGTACCAAACTGGCTTTAATGATAATGAATATTGTGCTATTGGAATTCATGGTCAAAATATTTGGATAAATCCAAAAAAAGAATTAACAATTATAAGAATGTCATCTGCTTCAGATCCAATAAATATTCAAACAGAAGAATTGATGTTTTCAGTTTTTAAAAAAATAGCTGAAAGTTTATAAAAATTTATTCTAAAATAAAATTTAATGAAATAATAATTTCAATATTGGATTTAAAATGAATGACACTCTGGATTTAGGATTAAATAATAAAGTAGCTATAGTTGCAGGAGGCGGGTCTTTAAATGAAGAAATTGGAAATGGCAGAGCTGCTTCAATTCTTTTGGCTGATGCTGGCGCTAAAGTTCTTGTAGTAGATAAAAATGAAGATTTAGCTAATAAAACTGTTGAAATGATTGAAAAAAGAGGTGGTATTGCATTAAGTATTGAAGGTGATTTAAGAGAATCTAGAGAATGTAAAAAAGTTGTAAATTTTGCTATAAAATCTTGGGGTAGACTTGATATTCTTGATAACAACATAGGTATAGACAGTAGATTATCTGTTGTAGATGAGACTGAAGAATATTGGGATCGAGTCATGGAAATAAATTTAAAACCTATTTTTTTAATGTCAAAATACGCTATTCCTGAAATGATTAATTCTGGAGATGGCGGTTCTATAGTTAATATTTCATCTATTTCAGCCACAAGGCCTAAAGGATATACAGTTTATTCAGCATCAAAGGGAGGTGTAATTTCTCTTACCAAGGCTATGGCTGTAGATCATGGTAAAAATGGTATTAGAGTTAATTGTATTTTACCAGGACCTGTTTATACCCCTATGGTGTTTTCTAAAGGTATGTCTGAAAAGCTTCGAAATATTAGAAAAGATGCATCTCTTCTTGAAATTGAAGGGGATGCTTGGGATATAGGAAAAGCAGTTGTATACCTCTCTTCTCATTGGGCAAAATATATTACAGGTCAAAATCTTGTTGTTGATGGGGGATGCTCTTTCTCATTTAGACCTCGGGGCTAGAAAGGTTTTTTAAATATAATTTAATTTGTAAAAAAATTAATTTTCGATTTTTAAAAATTCAAATTTGATATTTCTTTTAACCCTAATATAGATTCACAAAACCCTTTGAATTGATTTTTTTTAATATTGAAGGTTATAAATATAATACGAGTACTTCTATCATTGTCTGGCCATTTATCTAACCACTCTACTGGATGAAGAATTTTTTGAGCGCCATTGATAATAGCTGGTTGACTTTTACCTAAAATATTTACAATACCTTTAACCCTTAATAAATATGGTCCCATTTCATTTTCGAGGGTTTCAACAAAAAAATTAAATGATTTTAAATTAATGGGTATATTTCTTTTCATTGCAAAAGAAAAAATATCATTACCATGTCTATTTAAGTTATGACTATGAACTTGATGATTTTCATACGTTTCTTCTTCTAAAAGTGTTTTTAAATCCTGTAAAATATTTTTTGCAATAAATGGTTCAGCTGGAAATAAAGCGGTTATTGGAACTTTCCCAAAACTTCCTTTAATAATATTAGTTTTAGGATTAATATCTTTAATAGAATCTGATATTGAAGTTATTTTGTTATTATTTACCAAATCAGTTTTACTCAATACGATTACACTCGCTAAAGAAACCTGTCTTAAAGATTCTTTTTGCGTTTTTAATGTATTTTCACCATTTATTGCATCAACTACTGTGATTAAGTTCTCAAGATAGTAAATTTTATGAAGCTTAGGACAATTTAGAAGGGTGTCACTAATTGGTAAAGGGTCTGCAAGTCCAGTTGTTTCAATGACAATTCTATCAAAAATAGAAATCTTCTTTGTTCTCATTTTTTTAAAAAGTTCAAGTAATGTGTTTCTTAGATCATTTTGAATCGAACAACATATGCAACCATTTTGTAATTCTATTATGTTTTCATCAGTACGTCTAATCAATGAATGATCTAAACCAATTTCCCCAAATTCATTAATAATAATAGCTGTTTTTTCTAATTTTTTTTTTTTTAAAAGCTCGGATAGTAAAGTGGTTTTCCCACTTCCTAAAAAACCAGTAATGATGTTTATAGGAATTAAATTTTGTATCGTCATAGATATAATTTTATATATATATTGTTTTTAAAATTAGCGTTGTTATATAATTAGTTTAAATATTGTCAACACAAGAGTAAATATGACCCAAAATACTGTAAAGAAAAATATTTTTAAATTTAATCCTAATCCATCTAGAGATGATGCCATGCAAGCTGTTAAAACGCTTATTGCATGGACAGGAGATAATCCAAATAGAGAGGGCTTAATTGACACTCCTAGACGTGTCGTAGATTCATACGAAGAATTTTTTGAGGGCTACAAGATGAATCCAGAAAAAATACTTTCTACTACTTTTGAAGAAGTTGAAGGCTATGATGAATTAGTCTTAATAAAAGATATAAGATTAGAATCTCATTGTGAACATCATATAGTTCCAATCATCGGAAAAGCTCATGTTGCATATATTCCTAATAAACGTGTAGTTGGTATTAGTAAATTAGCAAGGCTTGTAGATGCTTTTGCAAAACGCTTGCAAATACAGGAAACTTTAACAGCTCAAATTGCTGATACAATTCAAAAAGTTTTAAATCCTTTGGGTGTAGCTGTATTAATTGATGCATCCCATCAGTGCATGACTACAAGAGGTGTACGTAAACCTCAATCAAACACTGTAACTCGAAGAATGATTGGTGTTTTTAAAGATGATCCAATAATGCGTCAGGAATTTTTAACTTTAATTAGTAAAAATGATTAAAAAGTTAGTTAGATAATTCTTTTTGTAATGTTTTGTTTCAATATATTTTTATTTTTTTATTAATTATAATAAAACAATTTACTTGATTTAATTGGATAAATTACATGTATTGCATGTTCCAAATATTTCTAAGTTATGTTGAGAATATTTACTGTTAAACTTATCGCAAATGTTAGAAAATTGTTTTAAAATTACTTCTTCTTCAATCTCTGTAATTTTTTCACATAAATTACAAATCAAAAATGTTGTTGATGATTTGTTCATGCAATCATTGTTTTTACATGCTATATAAGAATTTTTACTTTTAATTTTATGAACTTTTCCAAATTCTATCAATTTATCTAAAGCCCTATAAACTTGAGTAGGAGATTTAATACCCTTTTTTTCAATTTCAAAAAGAATACTGTATGCCTTTAATGGTTTTTTAGAGTTTACTAAAATCTTATGAACCATTTTTTCATTATGAGATAAATTATGTTCCATATTATTTCCTATTTTATCAAATTTTTTGTTTTTTAACAACTCTCAATCCTCTTTTAAAAAATAAAGAAAAGATAAACAGTGCCATTGCAGCAACAATTATACTTGGCCCAGAAGGGGTATTGAATTCTAATGAGCTAAATAATCCAATTATAACTGATAAAACACCACCTATAATCGAAAATATAACCATTTGTTTAGGACTATTACTAAAATTTCTAGACATTGCAGGTGGTATTAATAACAATCCAGTAATAAGAAGAACACCAATCATCTTTATTGAAATAGCAATTATTCCAGCTAATAAAATTGTAAAAATATAATTTGATATTTCTGGATTCATCCCTTCAGATTTAGCTAGATCATAATTAATTGTAGCAGCAAATAATGATTTCCATATAAAGAACAAAACTAGAAGTAGGAAACCTCCTCCAAACCAAATAATCATTATATCATTAATTGAAACAGACAAAATATCACCAAATAATAAACCCATTATATCAAATCGAATTGAAGAAATAATAGCTATAAATAATAATCCAATTGCAAGCGAAGAGTGAGCAAGTAAGCCCAATAATGCATCTCCTGCTAATTTAGTTCTCTTTTGCAAAAATACGAGAAGTAAAGCAACTAATCCTGATACAATAAAAACAGAAATAGATATATCAATTGTAAAAAGATAACCCATAGTTGCCCCAAGCAAACCAGAATGAGCTAGTGTATCACCAAAGTATGCTAGTCGTCTCCAAACAACAAAACATCCTAAGGGACCCGCCACTATTGCTACACCAATACCAGCAAGCAAAGATCTTATGAAAAAATCATCAAGTATCATTTGCTTAAACTATTTTCTTTGTTTGATATAGAATTATGATTGTGCTTGTATAATGATAAAGTTGACGCCGCATTTTCTCCAAATAATTCTATATATGATGGATTATTGGCTACATCACTCGGTGATCCAGAACAACAAACATGTCCATTAAGACAAATAACATGATCAGTTGATGACATGACAAAATTAAGGTCATGTGATATTAATAAAATTCCACAATTTAATTTTTCAGAAATCTTTTTAATTAGATTATAAAGTTTAATTTCGCCATTAAAGTCAACGCCTTGAACAGGTTCATCCAATATTAATAATTTTGGTTTTTTGGCAATAGCTCTTGCTAATAGAATACGTTGAAATTCACCACCTGATAAATTCACCAAAGTTTCATTGTATAAATTAGCTACACCAGTTAATTCTAAATTTTCTAGAATCTCTGACTCTTGAATTTGTGATGTGATATTCATGAAATCAACTACCCTTAATGGTATGGACCAATCAATGTTTATTTTTTGAGGTACATAACCAATTTTTGATGTAAAGATAGAGACTTTTCCTTCACTAGGTTTGAATATCTTTAGTACTAGCTTTCCTGTAGTTGTTTTACCAGAACCGTTTGGGCCAATTAATGTAACGATTTCTCCATTAAAAACTTCTAAAGATACACCTTTAACAATCCATTTTTGACCCAAGTAAAAACCGGCATTTTCTAATTTGACTAGTAGATTTTTTTTTTTCATTTTTCTCTTGAAATATTAATTATGTAATAATATAACATTACGATTAAGTACTTGTAAAATTATTTATAATGTAGGGGAATATATATGCTTAAAACAAATAAAATAAAAGACTATATTAAAGTTTTAACTTTTTTATTCATACTTTTTGGATTTACTACAAAATTAAAAGCTGAAATAAAAGTAGTAACAACAATCCAACCTCTTTATTCCCTTATTTCTAATGTTATGGGTAAAAATGGTGATTTAAGTCTAATATTAGAAGGAACTGCCTCACCACATAGTTTTACTTTTAAACCATCACACGCAAAAATGTTGGAGCAAGCTGATCTTATCTTTTGGGTAGGAGAAGATTTAGAAAATTTCTTAGAAAAACCCCTTAAATCAATTCCAAAAAAAGCAAAAGTAGTAGAATTAATGGATTTAAGTAAAATACAAAAACTTAAGTTTAGAGAGAAGAATATTTATAACGGTCACGATGATCATGACGAACATGACAAGCATAAAAAAGATAAACACGATGATCATGATAAGCATGCTAAAAAAGATGATCATGACGAACATGACAAGCATAAAAAAGATAAACACGATGATCAC